>OGHU01000133.1_pt1 | contig 46414 bp, 36 predicted proteins | sample 1571521 | NCBI WGS metagenome assembly OGHU01 (sample SAMEA2581963, study PRJEB24529) | metagenome | biome: Human gut stool | place: China | collected 2011 | reverse complement strand
GCCACATGTTTTTCCTTTAAAAGCTTTGCTGCAAAGGTATCTCCGTCTACCCCAAAAGCGGATACATCCACCATGGCATAAAAAGCGCCTTCCGGCTTCACATAGGTAATTCCCGGGATCTGATCCAGTCCTTCAATCAGCACTTCCCGTCTCTTTGCAAACGCATCTACCATTTTGCACACTGCCTCTTCTGTTTCCGGCAGGTCCAGTGCATTTGCAAGACCCACATGGATAAAGGTAGGACAACAGGTGCTGCAGTACTGATGTACCTTTAAGATACTTGGCAGAAGCTTTGCAGGAGCTGCCACGTAGCCTACTCTCCAGCCGGTCATTGCATAGGTCTTGGAAAAACCATTGATGATAATGGTCCTCTCCTTCATATCCGGGAAAGAGGCAATAGAATAGAATTTTCCGTCTCCATACACCAGTCTGGAATACATTTCATCAGAAAGGATCAGGAAGTTCTTCTCCTTTGCCAGCTCACATACCTGCTCTAAGCACTCTTTGCTGTAAACAGCGCCCGTTGGGTTGTTTGGATTGTTCATCACCAGAAGCTTTGTCTTGTCTGTAACAGCAGCCTTCAGATCATCCATATCGATCTGATAGTTATTTTCCTTCTTTAAAGGCACTTCTACCAGTTTTGCACCGCACATATGGACCAGATTTTCATAGGTGATAAAAGCCGGTGAAAATACGATCACCTCATCTCCCGGATCTACCACTGCCATAAAGGCATTGTTTAAGGCTTCTGCACCGCCGGTGGTGAAAATGATCTCTGTCTCCGGATCATAGGAAACCCCTGTCTCTTTTTCCAGTTTCTTTGACAGAAGTTTTCTAAGAGCCGGATAGCCTCTGTTGGAGCCATAATGGGTATAATTTTCTTCCAAGGCTTTGATCACTGCCTCTTTAATAGGGGCCGGTGTGTCAAAATCCGGTTCTCCGGCGCTTAATGCCAGCACTTTCTCCCCTTTGGCACGAAGGTCAGCTACCATATCCATTACTGTACGAATCTTGGAAAACCGTACTTCATCCAGTCGTTTTGCACCCGTTAATATATCAAACTCTTTTTCCATATCTAGGTCCCTCTTTTCCCTGATTTTGTACCCTTTATCCCTGTAAACGCTCTCTTAGGTCAGTTCATGAGCACAGCTTCCTGTCTGTCCGTATTCCCAGAGATTTTCCACTGTGGTCTCGATCATATTAAAGATCGCACGGTCTGTATAAAAAGCAGTATGGGCAGTATAGATCACATCTTCTCTTGAAATAAGCTGGTCAAATACAGCGTCACCTGTACTTTCCCCTTTCAGGTCCTTACGCAGATAATTTTTTTCATCCTCGTAAACGTCCATTGCAAGGGCACCGATCTTTCCTTCTTTTAAGCCCTCTAATACAGCCTGATGATCAAAAAGTCCCCCTCTTGCCGGGTTTACAAGGACCACACCTGTGCGCATTTTACGGATGCTGTCACCATTTACCATATGGAAATTTTCTTTTGTAAAAGGACAGTGAAATACTAAGAGTGTTGACTTTTCGTAGATCTCATCCAGAGAAACATAGGTTCCCATTGCTTTCGCGTCTTCTCTTGGATAAGGGTCGTAGAGTAAAATATCCTTTGTGAAAGAGGAAAATATTTTCAGACTTTCCATGCCGATCCGGCCGGTTCCGATAATACCAATGGTCTGGTCACGCAGTTCCTGGCCGCGCAGACCTTTTAAGGTATAATCTCCTTTTTCTGTCATGTGCAGCTGCTTTTTTACCTTCCGCAGCGCCATCATAGATGCCATGACGGCGTATTCCGCAATGGCATTTGGAGAATACAAAGGAACATTGCAGGCCTTGATGCCATATTTCTTTATGGCTGCCAAGTTTACATGGTCAAAACCGGCGGAACGGCAGGCGATAAATTTTACTCCTGCCTCTGCCAAAAGGGCTGCTACCTTTTCCGTGATTATGCACCTGGTCTGGATCACGATCCCTTCATAGCCTTTACAGGAGGAAACATTTTCCTCTGTTAATGTATCCGGAGTATATTCAAACTCAATTCTTCCCTTATTATACTGTTCAAATACCCTGCAGTCCTCTGCAGTAGCACACCATACCAGTACTTTCACCTTTGCTCCCGCCTTTCCAGATCCTATTTCCCAGATTGCAATTTTCAAGTGGTATTTTCCAGATTTTTCCAATTACTCCCGTGTTTTAACCACCCAGATATGCTTCCTTCACCTGTGGGTTGGACAATAACTTATCTGCATCATCCGAAAGAACGATCTCACCTGTCTCTATTACATAGCCTCTTTTTGCCACACGAAGAGCCTGGTTTGCGTTCTGCTCTACCAGCATAATGGTGGTTCCTGACTTATTAATAGAAACAATGGTATCAAATACCTGGTCAACCAATCTTGGTGAAAGTCCCATAGACGGCTCATCAAGGAGCAGAAGTCTTGGTCTTGACATCAGCGCGCGCCCCATAGCCAGCATCTGCTGTTCGCCGCCGGATAAGGTGCCTGCCAGCTGGTTTTTACGTTCTAACAGTCTTGGGAACATTTCAAAGATCTTGTTTAAGTCGCCTTTTACATTTTCCTTATCCTTACGGCTGTAAGCGCCTAACAGCAGATTGTCCATTACAGAAGTTCTTGGAAATACACGTCTGCCTTCCGGTACCATGGTCATACCGTTTCTTACTATCTCCATGGTTCCGTTTCCGTGGACTGCCTGGCCTTCAAAGCTGATCTGGCCTGTAGACGGGATCTGGCCCATAATAGCCGTCAAAAGAGAGGTCTTTCCTGCGCCGTTTGCCCCGATCAGGGAGACCAGCTCTCCTTCTTCTACTGTAAGACTTATATTTTTAATAGCATGGATCTTGCCATAATATACATTCAGGTCTTTTACATCAAGCATCGCCATTTGCAGATGCCCCCTTTCCCAGATAAGACTCAATCACAACAGGATCATTTTTTACATCCTGTGGCAGTCCTTCTGCGATCTTCTGTCCGTGGTCAAATACTACCACCCGGTCTGCAATATTCATGACCATACGCATGGCATGTTCAATGAGGATAATGGAATATTTCTCTGCTTTCAGGCGATTGATGATCTCCACCAGCTCATCCTTTTCATGTGGGTTCATGCCTGCTGCCGGCTCATCAAGTAGGATCAGGCTTGGCTCTGTTGCCAGGACTCTGGCGATCTCCAGTCGGCGCTGCATGCCGTATGGAAGATTTTTAGCCAGCCAGTCTTTTTTATCATAAATACCTACGTATTCCAGACATTTCTTAATGTATTCCTGGTTTTCCGCCTCTTCTTTTTTAAGTCTTGGACTTCCTATTAAAGAGTCCCAGATACCGGTCTTTCTTCTGCAGTGGCGGGCAATAATGATATTTTCCGCTACTGTCATATTTCCAAAAAGACGGATATTCTGGAAAGTACGGGCCATGCCAAGGCGGGTAATAGCTTCCGGCTGCATTTTTTCTATGCTTTTGCCCTTGAAAATGATCTGGCCTCTGGTTGCAGGGGAAATTCCTGTAAGTACATTATAAAATGTAGTCTTGCCTGAACCATTTGGTCCGATGATAGCTACGATCTCCCCTTCATCAATGGAAAAATCAATATCACTGTTGGCGTGAAGTCCGCCGAATATTTTCGTTACTTTTTTTGTCTCAAGCAGCATATCCATCACCCCTCTTCCACTTCTGCTGTTTCCTTTTTAGTCACGCCCCAGATGCCCTGCGGTCTGAAACGCATCATAAATACAAGAAGGAAGCCGTAAAGGATCATCCATGGGTCAAATGGAAGTCCTGCAATGTCTTTTACGGAATGGAATAACTCAGGAAGAATGGTAAGAAGGATACCTCCTAAGATCATACCTTTGATGCTTCTGCGTCCACCGATAACTACCATAGTAAGAATGGAAATGGACTTGGTAGAGTTTAAAAGCTCCGGGCTGACCATGCTTGCAAACACTGCCTGAAAACTTCCTGCAATGCTGCAGATCACTGCTGAGATCACCATGGCAAGTACCTTGTAATACTTAGTGTTAATACCCATGGCAACAGCTGCGATCTCATCTTCCCTGATGGCTGAAAAAGCATAGCCGATCCTGGAATGTTCTGTTTTCCATGCGAAAAATGCTACTGCTGCTACGATCAAGAACAGGATCAGGATGTAACCGCCTTTGCTGGAAGCTGCCAGCTTGGTGATCTTAATACCAAAGATCTCCGGGGATTTAAGTCCCGGTATACCGGCTGTTCCACCTAAAGCTGCTGTATTAATGGCGATGAAACGTAAGATCTCGCAAAATGCATAGGTGATAACGATCAAAAACTGTCCCTTTACACGAAGGGAAGCCATTGCCAGTGGAATAGATACAAGAGCTGCCAGAAGAAGTCCCACAGGAATGGTGATCCAGAAACTGATGTTGGTATATTTTAATAATACGGCTGTTGTATAAGCGCCAATGCCATAAAATGCTGCATGGCCTAAGGAAGTCTGGCCTAAATAGCCGGATACAAAGTTTAATCCTAATGCCAGGATGGCTGCAATCAGACAGTTAACTGCCACATGCTGAAAATAAGTAGGGATCCAGGCGCTTCCACCATGAAAATTGTCAATATAACAGATCAGTAAGACCAGAACTGCTGCTCCAAGGAAGGCAGTCTGTCCGTTTTTTCCGAAAAAACGTTCTTTTTTCATATGCTGCCTCCTTAAACTTTCTCTTCAAATTTATATCCCATAAGTCCTGAAGGCTTAATGAGAAGTACCAGGATCATTACCGCAAATCCAATGGCATCCTTATAACCGGTGGAAATAAAGCCTGCTGTCAGGTTTTCTACAATTCCAAGGATAATACCGCCTACCAGGGAGCCTGTGATGCTTCCGATTCCTCCAAGGATGGCACAGGACCAGCCTTTAAGACCTGCTAAAGCACCCATGGTTGGGTTAATGGCGTAGATGGTACCAATAAAGAAACCGGCTGCTGCTCCAAGGGCACCGCTGATCGCAAAGGTAACTTTGATCAGCTTTTCTGCATTAACACCCATAAGGCCTAAGGTCTGCATATCCTGAGAAGCAGCCAACATAGCCTTTCCTGTAAGAGTATGCTTGATAAACAGCTCCAGACATACCATGATGATAATTGTTCCAATGAGGATATATAAATGAAGGGAGCTGATGGTTAATGGCTGACCTGAAATAGTACAGATGGTGATCAGTTTCTGGTCTACCAGCTGTGGATACGCTTTGGGGTTGACTGTAAATACAGCGTTGGCAGTATAGCGCAGGATCGTGGAAATACCTAAAGCGGTAATAAATCCGGTTGCTGCCAGAACCCCTTTCTTTCTTAATGGCTTATAGCCAAACTGGTCTACTGCCATTGCGATCAGTGCTCCGGCTGCCATGGAAATGAGAAGCGCAGGGATCAGCGGAAGTCCCAGATAAGTTGTTACAAAATAACCTGTATATGCACCCAGCATATAGATCTCACCGTGGGTCCAGTTAATGACTCCTACAATTCCAAATACCGTTGTCCAGCCTATGGCGATCAGGGAGTAGATACCTCCCTGTGCCAGACCATTTATAACCTGCTGCAAAAATACCAACATATTGTCACCACCTGTACTTTTTTGATCTATTTTCCTGAAGAATTACTCTTCATATAATACATACTTTCCGTCTTTTACAGTCAGTGTCAGGTAATCTCTTACCCAGTCACCGTTGTCATCAAAGGTAACGGTACCGGTAACGCCTTCATACTCAGTTGCCTTTAATGCTTCTGCAAGAGTCTGTCTTGTAAGTTCACCGCCGTTTTCCTTCATGGCTCTTTCTGCTGCATCTGCCAGTACATACATCTGGTCATAAGCTAATGCTGCAAATCCGTCCGGAACTTCACCGCTGTACTTTTCGCCGTACTTGGTTACGAATTCCTGTCCCTTTTCATCTGCGCCTGCTGCTACGAATACGCCGCTGCAAAGAAGGCCTTCAGAAGCATCTCCTGCGATGTCGATGACATTCTGGCTGTAAAGTCCAGGCTGTCCCATGATCGGTGCTTCAATTCCCATCTGTCTTGCCTGTTTAATGATCAGTGCGCCGTCTGTTGTGGTTCCGCAAAGAGCGATACAGTCAGGATCAAGGCTCTTTACAGTAGTAAGGATCGCTGCGAAATCCTGGTCAGTTGCCTGATAAGGTACGGAGTCAAGAACCTGTCCGCCGTTTGCTTCAAACTGTGCATTGAAGCTGTCCTTTAAACCAGAGCCGTAATCGTTGTTGCAGTAAAGGGTAACTGCTTTGGTCTTGCCCATTTTTGTAAACTGGTTTGCGATCTGAGGACCAACTGCCGCATCCTGAACCGCCATACGGAAGAAATAATCACTGATGCCTGTTAAAGATTTTGCACTGGAGCTTACTACCAACTGAGGCATCTCTGCATCCCCTGTAATAGGAAGCATGGCTGCTGTACAGGAGGTAAGGCAGGAACCGCCGATTGCCAGAATGGAGTCATCATCTGCAAACTTCTGTGCTCCGTTGGCTGCTGTAGAAGCATCACCGCCGTCATCGTATGTTTCCAGCTCTAACTTGGCTCCCAACACACCGCCAGCTGCGTTGATCTCTTCCATTGCCAGCTCATAACCTTTTTCCTGCTTGGTACCATAAGCACCGTTATCACCGGAAAGAGGAGCTACCAGACCGAATTTAATGGTATCCACCGCTGCCTTTACATCGGATGTGTCCGCTGCAGTAGTGCCGCTTTCTGAAGAAGCTGCTGCTTCAGTTTTGCTTTCCGCTGCTGTAGAAGCCGGTGCGGAAGAAGAGGAAGAACACCCGGAAACTGTCATTGCTGCAACTGCCGCCATCATTGCATACACATAACCTTTTTTCATAATCATTTCCTCCTTGCCCAGAGCCTTGAAAACAAATGATAACTACCGCTCCCGGCGGTCCGCCGGGAAGATTTCAGATAAAACAAAAGAGGAAACTCAGACTATTGTTCTGAATTTCCTCTTTGAAATCATTTATGCCTTTTCGGCTCCGTTTGCTTATTTATTTTTGATGTGTCGAATGATACACCAGTTTTTAGGTGATGTCAAGTTTTTTTACTAAAGTTTTGGTAAAAAAATTCGTTTCACCCTCTGAAATATTTTGTAGCCCCTATGGATCAATAAGTAAAATAATCATGGATCAGAATGGCTAAAGACATGTATACACGCATGTAATAATCCGTAAAATTAATGCCGCAGAGAGCGGAAATATTCTGCAGCCGCTTCATCAGTGTATGGCGGTGGATGTACAGATGTTCCGCTGTTTTCGTAGCATTGCAGTTGTGTGCCAGATAGATACGGATGGTATGTACATAGCCTGTGTGATTATACCGGTCATGGTCCAAGAGTTTCTGTAATGCCTGGTTTCCCAATACAATAGAATACTCATTTTGATGAAGCGTCCCAAGAAGTTCCACTAAAAGTCGGTTATCAAAGGTACAGATCCCCCGTTTTGCCCCGATCCGGTCCAGCAAACAGATATGATCGTAGGCTTCTTTTACGCAGTCAGGCAGATCCCTGTTTTCTTTTAAAGGCTGGGCACCTACATAAAAGTTGATCTCTTCATTTTCCGAAAGAAAGGTAAGGAAAATGCTGAAATCATACATGGCATCTGTAAATGCTTCTCCATCGGAAAAGGGCGCCAGAAACATACCGGTTCCATCTGGCAAGGTCTCACCAATACAGGTTTTTGACATAGAAGAAAGAAAAGAGCCTACTTTTCCCATTCCCTGCCGGAGACTTTCCTCGTCCCGGCTGTTTTTTCCTGTAAGGCAGATGAGAAAAAGATATACCTGCTGTTCTTTTTCAAATAGTTTCTTTTCACTGATATTTAATTTTTTTCCAAGTGCAATGCGCAGTGTGTCCAGTCCCTGGACCAGCTTTCTGGAAATAAGATTGTTTTCCGTGATCTGATCCATAAGCACATGAAGGATCTCTGAAAATGACAGCCGTTCCGGCAGCTCCAGCACCGGCAGCCCTTCTTTGTTTGCGTCTTCTATAATGTATTCCGGTATCTGATCGATATAATAGCCCGGCTGGATCGCCAGACCGCTGACCCCTCTTTTTTTCAGCTGGTGGATCAGGTCCTTATGAAGAGACTGATCCTCCAGGCCATACCCGGTAGACACCACTAACTCACCCTCATTTAAAGATCTGGGAGTGTCCAGTATTTCCATTACATTGACCCATAAAATAGGGTTTGAAACATTTAAAACGCCTGCTACCAGCCTGACTCCGCCGAAGATCTGCCGGTCCACCAGGTCTTTTACAAGAAATGCCATAGTGTGCTCCTTTCCGGATACCTGCAAGTTGAAATGTGTCCATGTGAAAACAGTAAGATGTACAATATGTCCATTATTATACGCATTTGGTGTACAGTTTGCAACTTGTTTTAGAACTAACTTTTCGCTAGACTATTGGCAAATGAGGTTGATCGGCCAGTTCTGGTCATTGTTTTCAGAAGATTTTTCCGGTAGGAGGTAATGTATATGAGCAAAAAAATTTTAATCACAGAAGCTGTAGACCCTGCAGGCATTACTCTGCTTCAGGACCATGGATACCAGGTGGTCATGGGCACCGGATATGACGAAGAGACCCTTATGAGAGAGGCACATGACGCAGATGGCGTTCTTACAAGAAATGGTCATTTTACAGAACGTGTTTTAAATTCCTGCCCGAAGCTGCATGTTATCGGCATGCATGGTGCCGGTGTAGACTGTATTGATGTAGAAGCTGCCGAACGGCTGGGCATCCAGGTAACAAACGCAGCTGACGCCAACAGCGGTTCTGTTGCAGAATTTACCCTTGGACTGATCTTAAGCCTTGCAAAGAAGCTTCCACAAAGCCGTGACGGCTTACGCAAAGAAGGCTGGAGCATCCGCCCACAGATTACTACCTTTGATCTGGAAGGAAAGACCTTAGGGGTACTTGGAATGGGACGGATCGGCACTGCAGTTGCCAGAAAAGCTTCCTATGGCTTTGGAATGAAAGTGTTAGGATACCGCAGAAACCTTCCAGGAGATATCTGCGCGGACTATGGCATTCTTACAAGTGATCTGGACAAAGTGATCCGGAATTCCGATTTTCTTTCTATTCATCTGCCATATACAAAAGATACCTTCCATCTGGTAAGCCGTGAAAAGCTGGAACTTATGAAACCAGATGCGTATCTTTTAAACCTTGGTCGTGGTGAAGTAGTCGACCAGGCTGCTTTAAGGGAACTGCTGCTTTCCAACCGTCTGGCAGGGGCTGCACTGGATGTATTTGAAGGTGAAATTCCAGATGCAGACGACCCGCTGCTGCACATGGATCAGGTAATTGCAACGCCACATATTGCAGGTTTAAGCAAGCAGGCTATGGAACGGCTGTCTTATCAGGCCGCTCTGGGCATTACAGAGGTGTTAGAAGGCCGCAAAGTGACTTATCCGGTCAATCATCCGGAGAAGTATGCAAGTAACATCTCTGTAGCATAATTTTCTTAGACCATTAACCCGCGAACCGCCTGCTGCTGCAGGCAGCCACGGGCAAAAACGCAGGATTTGTAAACGTGCATTACAACAACAGCAAAAGCACAAAAAGCACATGAAAACAGGCATTTAAAACCTGCTTCCATGTGCTTTTCTTTCGTTTAAAGAACCTGTCACCGGCAGTTTTTCTTCCACTGCACGTCTGCACAAGTGAACCCGCGCCTGGCGCGGGTCCTCTCTCACTTGTTTTTATCGTCAGCATACAAACCCCGTTGCTTCGGCGGGGCTTATATTTATACACCTTTATGCATTCTTCACAGTTGCAATATCCACCAGTGTCAGCTCTTTTGCACGGTTCTCAAGGCTTGTTACAAGAGCTCTTGCTGTGTCAAGGGCTGTAAGTACATTTACACCTGTCTCAATGGCATTACGGCGGATCACAAAGCCGTCATGGCTTCTTTCTGCGCCCTGTGCCGGGATATCGATAATCAGGTCGATCTGATGTCCTAATACCAGGTCAAGGATATTCGGGGACTCCTGCTCCAGTTTGCGGATCTCAAAGGCCTTTACTCCATGCTCATTTAAGGTTCTTGCAGTTCCCTTGGTAGCAAAGATCTGGTAGCCTACATTTGCAAATCTGCGGGCAATATCCACTGCCTCTTCCTGCTCATTCTTTCTGATGGTCATGATCATCTTCTTGTACTTCGGCAGACGGATGCCAGCGCCCTCAAATGCCTTGTAAAGAGCCTCGTTAAAGGTCTTAGCGATACCAAGGCACTCACCGGTAGACTTCATTTCCGGTCCAAGGCTGATATCTGCGCCGCGGATCTTCTCAAAGGAGAATACAGGCATCTTAACAGCGATATAATCAGCTGCCGGCTGCAGACCTGGATTGTAACCCAGTTCCTTAATGGTATGGCCGCAGATGATCTGGGTTGCCAGCGGAACGATCGGGATACCGGTTACCTTGCTGATATATGGTACGGTACGGGAAGAACGTGGGTTTACCTCGATGATGTATACGTCATCCCCGTCTACAATAAACTGGATATTGATCATTCCCTTTACATGAAGGGCCTTAGCCAGTTTTTCTGTGTATTCCACAATGGTGTCAACATTATGCTGTGTAATATCCTGTGCCGGATATACGGAAATACTGTCTCCGGAGTGGATACCGGTACGTTCAATATGCTGCATGATACCGGGGATCAGGATGTCGGTTCCGTCGCAGATGGCGTCTACCTCGATTTCCTTACCCATAATGTACTTATCTACCAGGATCGGATGCTCCTGGGCGATCTGGTTGATGATGCCGATAAATTCGTCAATATCTTCATCACAGATAGCGATCTGCATGCCCTGTCCACCCAGTACATAGGAAGGACGTACTAAAACAGGATAGCCAAGGTCATTTGCAGCCTTCTTTGCCTCTTCAGCGGTAAATACAGTGTGTCCTGCAGGTCTCGGGATATGGCACTGCTCCAGGATCTCATCAAAGCGCTCTCTGTCCTCTGCTGCGTCTACATCTTCTGCTGCTGTACCAAGGATAGGCACACCCATTTTCATCAGAGCTTCAGTCAGCTTGATCGCAGTCTGCCCACCAAACTGTACTACTGCTCCGTCTGGCTTTTCAATATCTACAATGCTCTCTACATCTTCTGGTGTTAAAGGCTCGAAATACAGCTTATCTGCAATATCGAAGTCTGTACTTACAGTCTCCGGGTTATTGTTGATGATAATGGTCTCATATCCTTCTTTGCTGAAGGCCCAGGTACTGTGTACAGAACAGAAGTCAAACTCGATTCCCTGTCCAATACGGATCGGACCGGAACCAAGAACCAGGACTTTCTTTCTTCCTTCTGTCTTTTCAGCCTCATTGAAGCTTCCAAAGCAGGAGTAATAATATGGTGTCTCTGCAGCAAACTCAGCTGCACAGGTATCAACCATTTTGTATGCAGCGCGGATGCCATTGTCATAACGCTGCTTCTTGATCTCTTCCTGAGGAATACCGGTAAGACGGGAAATTACATTATCAGGGAACTCAATGCGTTTTGCTTCTGCAAGGAGCTCTGTAGTAAGCTCTTTCTTTCCTTCGCCTACTGCCTTTAATTCTTTCTCCATTTCTACCAGGATAGCCAGCTTGTCAATAAACCAGATATCGATACGGGTGATCTCATGGATCAGCTCATATGGGAAGCCGCGGCGCAGAGCCTCTGCAATTCTCCAGATACGCATATCGTCTACGATCTCCAGCTCTTTTACCAGTCCTGTATAGGAAAGTCCGGTAAAGTCATAGGACATCAGGCAGTCTACATGCTGCTCCAGGGAACGGATGGCCTTCATCAGGGCGCCCTCAAAGTTGGTGCAGATACTCATGACCTCACCAGTTGCCTTCATCTGGGTTCCTAAGGCTCTCTTGGCGCTTATAAACTTATCAAATGGAAGTCTTGGCATCTTTACTACGCAGTAGTCAAGCATTGGCTCAAAACTTGCATAAGTTTTCTTTGTTACTGCATTTTTGATCTCATCCAGAGTATATCCTAAAGCGATCTTTGCAGCTACTTTTGCGATCGGATATCCAGTTGCCTTAGATGCCAGTGCGGAAGAACGGCTTACACGAGGATTTACCTCAATTACGCAGTATTCAAAGCTGTCTGGATTTAAAGCATACTGTACGTTGCAGCCGCCGGTGATACCCAGTTCGCTGATGATATTTAATGCAGAAGTACGCAGCATCTGGTACTCTTTATCCCCTAATGTCTGGGAAGGAGCCACAACAATACTGTCACCTGTATGAACGCCAACCGGGTCCAGGTTTTCCATGTTGCAGACGGTGATCACGTTTCCTGCACCGTCACGCATTACTTCGTATTCGATCTCTTTCCAGCCTGCGATGCAGCGCTCTACTAAAACCTGTCCTACACGGGATAAACGGAGACCATTTTCCAGGATCTCAGCACACTGCTCCGGATTCTGTGCAATACCGCCGCCGGAACCGCCCAGTGTATAAGCAGGACGAAGAACTACCGGGTAACCGATCTGTGCTGCTACTTCCAGACCATGTTTTACATCTTCTACAATGTCAGAAGGTGCAACCGGCTCACCGATCTTTTCCATGGTCTCCTTGAACATCTCACGGTCTTCTGCTTTTTTAATGGTAAGAGCAGTGGTACCGATGAGGCGCACATTGTGCTTCTCTAAGAATCCTGCGTCTTCCAGTTCCATTGCAAGGTTTAATCCGGCCTGTCCGCCAAGGGTTGGCAGAATGCTGTCCGGCTTTTCTTTTAAGATCAGCTGTTCTACTACTTCTACGGTTAATGGCTCAATGTATACACGGTCTGCAATGTCCTTGTCGGTCATGATGGTAGCCGGGTTGGAGTTTAAAAGGACAACTTCGATCCCTTCTTCTTTTAAAGAACGGCAGGCCTGTGTACCTGCATAGTCAAATTCTGCTGCCTGTCCGATTACGATCGGGCCGGAGCCTAAAACCAGTACTTTTTTAATTTCAGGATTCTTTGGCATCAGTCATTTACCTCCATCATTTTAAGGAAACGGTCAAATAAGTATCCGGAGTCCTGTGGTCCAGGGCATGCTTCCGGGTGATACTGTACCGTGAAAATGTTCTTTCCTGTGTATTTTAAACCTTCGTTGGTTCCGTCATTTACATTGACAAATGCAGGAACTGCGATCTCAGGCTTTACAGTGTTGGTATCTACTGCGTAACCATGGTTCTGGGAAGAAATGTAAACTCTTCCGGTCTCCAGATCTTTTACAGGATGATTTCCGCCTCTGTGGCCGTATTTTAATTTGTAGGTATCCATACCGTTTGCCAGTGCCATTAACTGATGTCCCAGGCAGATTGCAAAGATCGGTACATTGGAGTCATACATTTTTTTGATCTCTTTGATGATCTCAACATTTTCCTTTGGATCACCAGGGCCATTGGAAAGCATGATGCCGTCCGGATTTGCTGCCAGCACTTCTTCTGCAGGTGTATCTGCCGGATATACGGTAACTTCGCAGCCTCTTTCATTTAAGGAACGGGCAATGTTCTTCTTTGCGCCGAAATCCATTAAAGCTACTTTCTTTCCATTTCCTGGAAGAACGTATTTTTCTTTGGTTGTAGTAGCCATAACAACACCGGCTACTGTATAGGCTTTCATACGGCTGATAGGCTCAGACAGGTCTGAATACTCTTTTGTCGTGATCATACCGTTCATTGTACCTTTTTCTCTTAATAACTTTGTGAGGGCTCTTGTATCGATACCACAGATACCAGGAATATCATTTTCTTCTAAGAAATTCTGAATTGTGTCTTCGCAACGGAAGTTGCTTGGGATCCTTGATAATTCTCTTACAATATAACCATCTGGCCAGGGCTTTAAAGACTCCATATCCTGACGACAGATTCCATAATTACCGATCAGAGGATAGGTCATAACAACGGCCTGTCCTGCGTATGACGGATCAGTTAATACTTCCAGATAACCGGTCATAGATGTGTTAAAAACGATCTCGCTGATCACTTCACGCTGGGAACCAATACTGGTACCAGTGAACACAGTGCCGTCTTCCGATATAAGGTATGCTTTCATAGGGGGAATACCTGTCCTTTCTTATGTTGTGTAGGGGGAGATTTACAAGCAAGCTTGACATCCGATTGCGCTTCCAAATGTGTGCGCTGCTATAGACCTCAGCCCAAATTGATAGCATTATAATATACCTTGCATAAATTTTCAATGGATTTGAAGGCTAAATTTTTTTGCCTTATACTAATCTTTTTTGGCATCAAACTTGCTAGGCAGAGTTTTCCTCTTCTTTTACATCTTCTGCTGCATCGGATCTCTCTTCATTGGGCTTATCTTCATCTTCAAGCTCATTTTCAGACTTATTCTCAGCCTCTTCTTTGTCTTCTGTCTCAGGATCTTCTGCCGGGATCACAGTCTCTGTTTCTTTTTTCTCCTGGCTGTCTTCCTGCTCATTTTCTTTCGCCTTTGCCAAAAGCTCTGCAGCAGCCTCTTCCTTTTCGTCTTCCTCATCAAATTCGCTGTTTACAGTCTCAAAGCCCTGGAACTTCTTGTTCAGCTTCTCAAGAGTATCCAGTCCCAGCTCTTCAAGTTCTGCCTCTGTTACATCCAGAGTGCCCCAGCTTGCGGAAGAATTATACTGAACTGCATAAATAGTTCCTGAAAGCTTCGGAGCTCCTTTGATAGTCAGAGTAAACTCTCCTGAAACAGTTCCTGATGAAGTACGTCCATAGGAAGAACTTAAAGCTGCATTTCCCTCTGTAGCGTCAACCGTAACTGTAAAATCACCATTTAATTCAGACTTGCCCTTTGTTCCTGCAAACTGAAGCTGTGCTTCTTTCTCTGCAAGGACTTCTACATCACCTTCCATTGTGCTGCCAGCTGCGCCTGTTCCATATACATAGAACTTGCCTGATGACAGAGTGATATAGCAGGTGTTATCTTCTCCCTTTGCCTGCGCTGTTCCAGATGCAGAACCGGCATAAATGTCTTTTGTAGAAGAGGTTGACTTGATCAGATAAGGGCCTTTTTCACCTGACTGGATAGAAATAGAAGCTTCCGGCATTGTCACTTCGTCTGTAAGCTCTACATCATCATTTAAAATAAGTGTATCGCCGTCCTGTGCTGCAGCCAGGGCCTTTTCAAAGCTTGTATAAGCCTGATCCCCGATCACAACTGCATCTTCCACTGGTTTCTTGCTGTATACAAACTGGATCTTGGAAGTTTTCAGCCAGTTTTCACCATCATCTGTAGTTGTTGCTGCCCAGAGATACTTGGAACCGCCCTTTTCATTATCAAATAAAACAGACACGGGTCCTTCGTATTTGGTCCAGGTATCCTTATCCGGTTTTACAGTAGAAGAAGTATCTGTTATGTAATAATAGATCTCTGTGCCTTCTGCCAGGCAGCTGATGGTTGCCACCGGCTTCTCCTCATATTCATAGGTTCCATATCTTGTACTGGAAGTTCCCTTTACCGGGTCTACTGTAAATACAGGAGTTGCGCTGATCGCCTTTTTAATCGCTGCTCCCACAGCAGAAAGTACTTCCTTCTGGCCTTCTTCCTCATACTGCGACAGTGTTTCAATATCTGCTGACTGCTCATAATATACATGTACCAGCAATTCTGTAAGGAATTCACTGTATTTTTCCTGTGATGCCTCATCTAACTGAATTGATGAGATATAACCGGAATAATTTACATCAACAGATGCTGTAATTCCATCCACTTCTGCTGAATAACTTCCACGCTCTAATACAGCCGGTCCTTTCTTCATAAAGCAGCACCATACAGTCACTACCTTGCTGCGGTTTCCTTCTTCATCAAAGGCTGCAAAACGTACTTCTTTGAATTCCGGAGTATTGCTGTAAAATGATACAGAATTTGTTTCTGCCTTTGTGCTGGAAGCATCTGGATCTGTTCCATCTTCTGCGTAACCGACCGTTGTATTCTCCGCCTTATCAATATTCATATAGATCGTAGAGCTTGGGCTGCTGTAAAATCCATATTTGCTGGTGATCTTTGGAGCAAGAACTTCTTCATCACTTGCCTCTACCGGCTCACCCTGAAGTGCCTGGATCGCAGCATATTTCATTGCGTCTGTGGAAATAGTCGCACGGCTTACTGCGTCTGCTGCATATTCATCGCCTCCGCCTGGAGTGGTCTTTGCATCGATCAGACCAGACAGGTCTTTGCCGGCAAATTTCGTTGAAATGCCTGTAAAGCTGCTGCTGCTTGGGAAAAGATAATCCCAGTATACTTCATCCTGAAGAGCTACCGGTACGGTTCCATTATCAACAATCTTGGCTATTTTTCCGTTTACAACGGTAATACGGATCTTGCCTTCATATGGTTTATTGGTCTGGGATGTGATCATTCCGCTTCTCCTGCAAATACAGGGCTTTCGGAGAATTTTTCCAAAAGCCCTGCATAAAATTTACTATTTTTTGATCGCAGTCTGATTATTCGCCATCTTTAGAAAGAGTTTCTGTTTCTTCTACAGTGGTACCTTCTGTAGACTCACCTACTTCCGGAACCTCCAGTGCATCTTCTTTATCATCAGAAGCTGCATCTTCTGTGGAATCCTCATTTTCTTCAGACTCATCGGACTTGTCTTCTGCTTCCTCAGTATCTTCCTTCTCTTCGGTATCCTGATCATCTGCTGCGTCAGCATCCTCATTTTCTTCATCAGAAGAAGGATCATCTGCCTTTTCTTCCTCTTTTACTTCATTTTCAGGATCTTTCGGATCAGAAACCTCTGAGTCAGAAACTTCTTCTGCCTTGTCAGCTGCAGAAACTTCTTCTGCTGCTTTCTTTTCTTCCGTGTCGAAGTTAAAGCTGATGACGATCTCTCTTCCGTCTGCAAGGATTACTGTAAATGAATCATCTACAACAGTTGCTTCGTTCTCCAGTTCGTTGCCTTCTTCATCTACAACAACTACTGTAAATTCATTCCAGTCTTCCTCGTACTTAGGATCCAGAGCTACATCCAGGATCTCAAGGCTTCCCAGTGCATCTAACTCATCTGCATCTACTTCTACGGTCTTTACAACTTCTTCGTTCTTGTAGAATTTAACTTCCGCAGGAGCAGCAGAAACCATAATTGCTGCCAGCTCTGCAGACTGTGTATCAGGCTCAGCTCCTAATGCTGTTAATACTGCATTTTTAATTCCCTTTGCAGTGCAGGTTGCTCCAGATACATCATCGATCTCTGTTACATCTTTGCCCTTCAGATCAGAAACTGTCTTTCCTTTCAGCCAGGAAACCATAGCATCTAATGCCTGCTGCCAGAAATCATCGTTGTCACCATAGTCTGTAGCGTTATCTGCAACAGATACGATCTTTCCGGAAACTGGATCATATACAACGCTGACTTTTGCAGTATAATTATCAAACTCTGTGCCCTTTGAGTTTACAACACTGACTTCTGCTTCCCCTGTCTGTGTCTCATTTCCGATGAGTGCAAACTTGGTGGAGAAGCTGAAGTACTTGTTATTGCTGTCACTGACTGTAAGAGTATAGGTTCCTGCCTCTGTATCATCTGGCCAGGTAATGGTATCACCCTTTACTTCAAAACCAGACATTTCTTCTCCATCTGCATTTGTTACAACATACTCCGCAGCATAGTCATCCGGGAGGTCAAGACCTGTGATCTGTGCAGAGTCTTCTACACTGGCATCAGCTATCTTAAAGTCTGCTACTTCAAATTTCTCAGGAACATAAAGTCCATTCTCAAAGGTTACTTCAATGGTGCCATGGTCTGTATAAGCGGTAAAACCGGTAATGGTGTTGCCGATCATAGACTCATAGTGCTCATAGCTCAGTGTGCAACCCTTATTTCCAACCTTCATCAGTCCGCTGGACCAGCCCAGTTCAAACGGTCCCTTCTTCTTGAAGATATTTTCAACTACACGCATTCCGTAATCTACGGTTTCTCCAGCCTTATTGGTTGTATGAAGGATGGTTCCGTATACGGTAGTGTCGTTGCTGTTTAATATGCCCAAACCGCTCATGGTCAGCTCATAATCACCATGTTTTACATTGGTGTTAAGAGTTGTATCGATTTTATACTCCGTTGCTTCCTGATCTGTTACTACCTTGCTGAAGGAACGCTCCCCATTTTCGGAAGTAAGAGTCTTGTAATACTCCGGCTTCTCAGAAAGGATATAGTAAACATGATCCTGGTTCTGATACAGATCATCGCTGCTTTCAACTGCTGTGAAGTCCTTCAGATCCTCTGCCTTTGCCTTTACAGGATAGGTCACACCATTGATCTGGGTCAGATCATAATGATAGGAACCGGCAGAATATAACTTGTCACTTGCCTTATGGGTGGTATTAGCAGTTGCAGAAGAAACAGCATCTACTTCTACCTCATTGTTTTCCAGTTCATTTGCATAGAACTCACCATATGGAATGTTCATCAGTACATACTGATAACGGATCGGTGCTGTTACAGTTCCGTCAACCTGTGGATAACCTGTTGCTGTAATGGAAATGTTGATAGCTTTTTCACTTTCAAAGATATATTTACCATTTGCTTTTGCAGACAGATCAATGGTACCGTCATCTTTGATGATCTTAACAGCTCCTCTTCCGGTTGCTGCGTAGGTAGTATCTCCTACCTTCACGGCTGTAATCGATTTTACATATGCTTTAACCTGATTTTCACTTGCATTTTCTGTTGCAGCCAGCTGATAGCTTCCATCTTCATTTGCCTGAACCTGAACCGGAACATTGCTTGTGCTTAAAACAAAAGAAACTTCTACAGATGCATATTTTCCGGACTGATCTTCAATCTTCAAAGTATACTTTCCTGCAACCGGGCTGCCGGTCCATGTCATCTTTCCATTTACTACTGTAAACATGACACTGTCATCATTGTCCTGTCCGGAAACAGTATATCTTGCGTCATAGTCCTCAGGAAGGGCATCCAGTCCATTTACAGCTACATCAATATCATCTGTTTTTGCGCCTTCTGCTACGGAGATTTCCTGTTCAAATTTTACAGGTACATACACAGCATCTATAAATGTGATCTCCATTGTTCCTTCACTGGTATAATATGTAACACCTGTAATGTTCTGTCCCATCATAGACTCATAGTGATATGGTGACAGTTCATTGCCGTGAGTTGTCTCTGTAAAACCGCTTGCCCAGGCAATATTGGTCTTGCGCCAGATATTTTCCAGATGACGCATACCATAATCAGTACCTTCTTTTGTATGGATCACTACGCCATATACAGTTGTGCTGTCATTAGACAGAGACTCCGGAAGTCCGGTCATATACAGCTGATAATCGCCATAAGAGCTGCTGGCTGATACAGTTGCACTTACACCGCTTACATTTTTAGCCGTCCCCTTTACTTCGCTGAATGTCAGTACATCACCGGAAACTGTCAGCTCTTTGTAATAGGAAGGAACCTCACTTAATTCATAGTAAGCAAAATCCTCGTTTTCAAATAAAGCATCTTTTCCTTTGTAAGTTGTAGTGTTTGTCTGTCCACGGTTTGTAACAGTAATATCTACAGAGTCTTCATCTGTTACTTTCTTAAAACTTGAAAGATCGGTTCCTTTCTTTACTCTTACAGGGAATGTAACGCCGCGAATCTCGCTTCCTTCTGGGTCTTCATGATAGGAACCACCAACCAGGCTTCCTGTTCTTGTTTTATTTAAAGTTGCAGAAGAAACGGCATCTACATCCTCATCATTTCCTTTTACTTCACTGTCATAAAAGTCTGCATAAGGAATGTTCATCAACAGATATTGATATTCTTCCAGCCTGTTACCAGACTTCCGTCTTCCATATTCAGATAATACCAGCCTGATGCTGTGTGGATCCAGCCTGTATATGGCTGACGGTCACGATTTAAAAACTTCCATCCGGAACTGGTCTGTTCCCAGCTTCCTTCTGTTAAAGCTGCAGCCTGTACAGACAGTCCTGACTGAGCTGCTACGATGGTAGACAGCAGAAATACGGCTGCTTTTTTCGTAATGTTCTTTTTCATAGGTTCCTCCATTCCCCGGCATAAAAACATGCCTGTTTTAGTTAGCTATAACTAACTTTCTTACAAAAAAATAAACTTTTTATTAATACAAGTCAATATTCCGTCCCCATTCCTGCCCCTCTTTATTGTTATTTTTTTCTCATTAGAAAGTTGTTGAAAAAAAAAGTCAGATTTTCCCGTTTTTAAAGACTCCAAAAGTATCTGTCCCTGCAAAGTAATGAATTGACAACCATTTTGCTCAATGTTAAGATGTGACACAGAAAGATTAGCATTTTCTAACCTTTGTTAAATCTATGATTTAGATGTAATTAACATACTGATATGAGGTGCAACCTGTGAAAAAACGAAATATGATCCTGCTTACAACTGTCTGCCTGGCTTTATCGGCCTGCCATCCTGCTTCTGCTCCCTCTTCCGGCTCCGGAACTTCTGTTTCTGAAGCTTCCGGTTCAAAACAGGAGGAAAGCAAAGATCTGGCAGCAGACGAAAGCCTTTCCCGCGAGCTTTATGCTATGGATACCGTTATGAACCTGACTGCCTATGGGTCCAACGCCTCTGCTGCCTTAGAGGCTTCTGTCTCTGAGATCAACCGTCTGGACAGCCTGTTATCCATTTCCAGTGAAAAGGGAGAGATCTACCGGATCAATGCAGATAAAGAAGGAACTGTTTCAGAAGATGTAAATGCTCTTCTTAGTCGTTCCCTGGAACTTTCCCAGATGACAGACGGATTGTTTGACTGTACCATTGAACCGGTTATGGAAGCCTGGGGCTTTACCACCCAGAATTTCCGTATCCCTTCTGAAGAAGAACTGGAGGAACTTTTATCCCACGTGGATTATAAACAGGTAGATCTGGAAAATTCTACGGTAACCATTCCCGAAGATGTCCGCCTGGATCTTGGAGGTATTGCCAAAGGTTTTACTTCTTCCCGTGTAATGGATATTTTCCGTGAAAATGGTGTTACCAGCGGCATTATCTCCCTTGGTGGAAACGTACAAGCTTTAGGACACAAACCGGACGGAAATATGTGGCGCGTAGGCATTCAGGATCCACATGATCTGAACTCTACCTTTGCTGTAGTAGAAGTAGCTGACCAGGCAGTGATCACCTCAGGCGGCTATCAGCGCTATTTTGAGGAAAATGGACAGACCTACCACCATATCATTGACCCACGGACCGGATATCCTGCTGAAAACGGACTGATCTCCGTTACCATTATCAGCGCTGACGGAACTCTGGCAGATGCCCTTTCCACCTCTCTTTTTATCATGGGGCCGGAAGAGGCTTCCAGTTTCTGGAAAAAACACAGAGACACCTTTGATGCGATCATGATGAAAGATGATGGTACTGTTATGGTAACCGCCGGTCTTGCAGACCACTGCAGCGTTACTACTGGCGGAAATGTTGAGGTGATACAGGAATGAAAATGAACCCATCCCGTAAAAAGACTCTTATTCTGATCATTGTCCTTTTGCTTTGTGCCGGTTTTGCCAGTTTTTGGACAGCCCGGCAAAACCGGCAAAACGACGCTGCAGTTGCAGTCATCACTTACCAGGGAAAAGATATCCGCACCGTAGATTTAAGTACAGTAAAGGAAACGGAAACCTTTACCCTTGGAGAACCTGGAGAACAGAATACCATCCAGATCTCCCCAAAAGGGATCGGTGTGATCGAAGCAGACTGCAGAGACCAGATCTGCGTCAAACAGGGGATCCACTCCCATGGCCCGGAACCCATCGTTTGCCTGCCTCATAAACTGAGCATCCGTTTTATCTCTTCTAACACAGATAATTCCCTGGACGCAGTGACCGGACGGTAAAAATATCATAAAGAAACCGGAAACTTAACAGAGCATCCTGAAATGGAATTTGTACAGCTGCAGATCAACTACGCTGACTGGGAAAATCCGGCTGTTCAGTCCGGAAGATGTTATGAAGTAGCAAGAAAACACGGAAAACCTGTGATCATCATGGAACCTGTAAAAGGCGGAATGTTGGCAAATCCTCCGGAGTCTGTTGCAGATATCTTAAAGACTGCTGAACCTGACTCTTCCGTAGCATCCTGGGCTGTACGTTTTGCTGCCAACCTGGAAGGTGTGATCACTGTCCTTTCCGGTATGAGCAATGTAGAACAGATGGCTGACAACCTTTCTTATATGAAGAGTTTCACCGGCTTAACTGACGCTCAGAAGGATACCCTTAAAAAGGCTCAGGAAGAATTAGCCCGCATCCCTCTGATCCCATGTACTACCTGTAACTACTGCGCAAAAGTCTGTCCAATGGATATCGGTATCTCCGGCTCCTTCACTGCTATGAACTACCTGACCCTGTACAAAGATAAGGGAATGGCAGCTCATCAGGAACAGTGGCTGGTAGGCGGTCATGGACGCAAAGCTGCTGACCAGTGTATTAAGTGTGGTAAATGTGAGTCTGTATGCCCGCAGCACATTGCCATCAGAAAGAACCTGGAAGTCGTTGCAGAAAATCTGTTAGCGAAATAAAGATCTGTTTCCAACGGAGCTGTCACCTGGCGGTGACGTATTCCTAATATAACAAACAACATAGCAAAAAGCCGTTTCCCTGGTTTTACTTTCAAACCCGGAAACGGCTTTTTAGTTTAAACTTTGATCTGAAATTCTGATCAGGATCTTTATTTAAAAATTCTCAAGAAACTCTGCTACACTCTTTACGATCTGCGTTGCCTCTTTTTTGATTTCGGGATCTGCTACATCCGGAACTGCTCCCTGGTAGGCCCGTACCATTCCCAGATCATTGACACTGTCTCCAATACAACGGATCTTTTCGATCTGCGGAAAATGTTCTTTCAGCCATTTTACAGCAACTGCCTTATCTACGCCTCTGGCTACAATATCACCATTCCACAGATTTGCATAGGCAGAAACTTCCGGAAAACGCTCTTCAATGTCTTTACAAAGATCTTTTATATGCTTCAGGTCCAGATTTCTTCTGTGGATCTGTACAATATTATTCAGACTTTCCAACTGATCGGCTGTGATCGTTCCGCCATCACAAGCTTTCTGGGTACTGGTCCCTTTTTCAGAAAGGAGGCATACTTTCCGGTCTGTAAGGGATACACCGCTTCCATCATCATTTATACTTTGCAGATAGCGCAATACTGCTAATGCAGTTTCCCTTGGGATCAGCTTTGTAAACAGAATCTTTCCATCCCTGTCTGCGATCATGGCACCATTATTTAAGATCCAAAGATCCGGCGAAAAGCCATAAGACTCAAAAATAGGCTTTATGGTCCCTAAATTCCTTCCTGTGGCGATCACAAAGAGATTTCCGGACTTCTGCCAGTTTAAAACCGCATTCTTATCCTCTTCACTGATCATCCGTTCCACATATAAGGTTCTGTCAAAATCACTGACTGCACATTTCATTCCCGTATTTCCTTTCCTCGACAGTAAACGCAGATCAGATCCAGGTTCTGATCCATGATAGTCAGATCTGCGTCCATTCCAGGCCGGATGCTGCCTTTGCAGTCATCTGCATGGATATAATGAGCCGGATTGAAGCTGGTCATCAACATGATATCGTAAAGCCCCACTTTTGTGTGATCTGCCATATTTTTCACCGACTGGGCATAACTCATCTCCACCTGTTTTACTGCCTGATAATCCCTTGGATCGATCCATTCTTTCTTTCCGTCATAGTGCTCTAAGCACACCTGATCCCCGTCTTTTACAAACCGGATCTTTCTTACGTAATGATCAAAACAGCTTTGGGTCTGGGCAAGACCACAGCAGTCTGTTGTCAGCACAATACGGCTGCTTCCCTTGATCCTGTAAGCCAGTTCAAAAGCTTCATGGGACACCGTCATTCCTGTCTGCTTTGCAAACTCACAGATCATATCATCAAAATACAAAGCTGCTCCTGCAGTTCCAAGTTCCCTGTGGTGAAATCCCTTCATTCCGCTGAATGTATGGGTAAATCCCCCAAGACCATAGGCCCGCATTTTCTTGATCTCTTCAAAAGTAGCTGCACTGTGTCCCACAGCTGTCTGGATCTGGTGTTCCTGGCAAAATCTAAGAACAGCATCTGCTCCCGGCCGTTCCGGCGCTATGGTCATATGGCGGCACAGTTTTTTATTTTTAAAGGTATTATAAAGGTTCTCCATCACTGTCACATCCGGAAGCAGACAACATTCTTCTTTCTGCATTCCCTTGTATACAGGATTGATAAATGGTCCTTCCAAATGAACCCCTAAAAGCTGCGCTCCCTCAGGATCTTCTTCGCTGACCTGATCAGCAGCCCGGATACAGGTCTTGATCTCCTCAATGGGATCTGCCCCTGTGGTTCCCAGATAAGAAGTAACACCTGCAAAAGGCAGGGTACGGCACATCTCCCGAAGAGACTGGGATGTTTTCTCAAACCAGAAAGAACCGGTAGCCCAGCCGTGAACATGGATATCAATAAATCCGGGAAAAACGATCTTGTCTGAATAATCTTCATATTCTCCCTGCCATTTTTCATAAAGCCCTTTTATCTTCCCATTTTCCAGTTCCAGGAACCCTTCAAAGATCCCGTGTTCCAGTACAATATAGTTTGAATAAAGAACCATGTCACTCCATTCTGTATCAGGTAAGATACCAGTAATCTTTGTTGGCTTCCATCAGGTCATCCAAAACTGCTCCTGCCTTGGAAGGATCGATCACAGATCGATTTAAGATCAGGGCTTTCAGGGCTTTCGTATAACTCTTTTCCCGGAATGCTTCTACTGTCAGCTGTTCATAAGCATACTGTCCTTCCATCAGTCCCTTATAATAAGGATCGATGTCACCATAAGGATAGCCCTTTGCACCATCTTTTCCAATAGTTCCCGCTACTTCTATGATCGCCCTGCTTTCAAAGTTGGGGATGATCCCTTCATTGCGCACCAGGACTACAAATTCATTGTTCAGGTCATAGGCAATGGACTCTGCCACTTCCACCATCAGATTTCCAAACACACTGTTTGTAAGCATTTCTGACGGATCCATGGTATCTCTGCCTACTGCCTTTGCGCAGGTTTCAAATACATCCTTTTCCCTGGAGTCTTTTGCTTCATCTGCACGGGTATAGTTAGGATCACTTTCTTTTACGATCTCATCCGGGAACATGTAATACTGAAGATAGGTAGTTGGAACGTACTCATCCAGATACTGCATATATTTATTTACACGGACATAGGTCTCCAGCCAGGATTTGGATCTCTGCTCTGCATTATAAGGCTTAAATTCATGATCGCGCAGATAGGTCCTTAACTGGTCAAAATAATTCTTTCCGTCTGTTCCATACAGGTCTGTAAACCATCCAAAATGGTTTAAACCAAAATATTTAGCCCTTAAGATCTCCTGAGGCACTCCCAGGATCTTTGCAAAGCTTTTCATCATGGAAAATGGCTGATCGCAGAGATTTAAGATCCGCTTATCATCCGGGAACATCTGGTCCAGTCCCAAAGCCACGATAGCTGCCGGATTGGTATAGTTTAAGATCCAGGTATCCTTGGAATAAGAACGTACTTTTTCCACCATCTGTTTCATGGCTCCCAAAGAGCGCATTCCATAGGCAAATCCGCCCGGACCGCAGGTCTCCTGTCCGATCAGACCGTACTTAAGAGGAATTTTCTCATCCAGGGAGCGCATTTCTGTTTTTCCTACACGCATCTGGCAGAAAATAAAATCTGTATGGCTGTAGGCTTCATCCTCATCCGTTGTAAATACAACATCACACTCCGGGTAAAAACATTTTAATACCAGGCGGTCATAGGCCTCCATCTTTCCCATACGTTCCCCGTCAATATCATAAAAGATCATTTTAGATACCGGAAAACGTTCTTTATACTGCACCAGTGTTCCCACCAATGCAGGAACGCGGGCGCTTCCTGCTCCTGCGATAGTAATAATATGTGGTTTACGCATACTTCTCCTCCTGCTTATAGGTTCTCTTTGATCAGAACTTTAATATATCTTCTTCTCCCCTTGAGATCTGTGTATCCTTCTTTAACATTTTCACAGGTGTTCCGTCTGTGAAGATAACCGGTGTTACCGGTGATTTTCCGGCAGCACGTACCTCATCCAGATCAACAACTACCAGGGTATCTCCCTTCTTTACCATCTGGCCCTGTTTTACCTTAACGTCAAAGCCTTTGCCATTTAACTGGACTGTGTCCATTCCTACATGGATCAGGCACTCTAATCCGTCTTTTCTCTTTAAGCCAAAAGCATGTCCTGTAGGAAACGCAGCTGTTACTTCCCCGTCAAAAGGCGCACCGATCTCTCCGTCTGTCAGATCCACAGCAAATCCATCACCCAGCATTTTAGAAGAAAAGGCAGGATCTGCCACTTCTGTAATATTCATCAGTCTGCCTCCTGCCGGGGACACAAAATCTACTTTCTTTTTTCCAAATAATCCCATTTTTTCTCCTTCTATCCTGCCGGTCAGATCCGGCATTCCATCTCTATTCCTTTATCTTATTTCTTTATTTCTCTGTCATCATTTTTGCCTTGGCTTCCGCTTTATCTGCTAATTCCCTGGCAAGAACGTTGCAAATTCCTGTATAACTGGAAGGAGCGATCATTTTTTCCAGTTCTTCCTTTGTAAACATAGAAGATAAAACTTCATCATCTGACAGCACCTGAAGGTAATTCTTTCCTTCCAGCTCTGTTTTCATTGCCTTATCATAAAGAAGCTGATGGGCTGCGTCTTTTCCTAACTTTGCAGCTACATTCATCATCACGTATTCGCTGTTGTCCAGTCCCTCGTTGATATTGGCATTTTTCAGAAGTCTTTCTTTATTAACATATAAAGTACGGGTCAGTTCCTCTGCGCGAATGATCACTTCCGTAGCCAGTTCCATTCCCTCTTCCATCAGTCCGTCAAAAAGCATATAAGAACTGCTGTCTCCCTCAAACATGCGGACTCCGGAATAAAGTCCGGTTGCAGGAAGGGAATAAAGCTTCTGGGAATTGGCAATAATGCCCTTGGCTAACTTCGGGTTGATCTTCTGAGGCATGGTAGAGCTTCCAATGGTTCCAGGTGTAAATCCTTCATGGACTTCCCCGAATTCCTCAATGCCAGTGTAATACACTTCCTCTGCCATTTTATGGAAGGTATTGCATAAAAGGCACAGGTTCATCAGGTATTCCACCTTCATCTGGGTCATATTGCGGCTTGGAACTTCCATGGAACTCATGGAAAGCAGTTCTGCCACATCATCCTGGACTTTACGTCCTGTAAGGCCGGTAGCGTTAAAGCCGCCTACAGCACCGCCCATCATAACCGTAAAGATCCTTTTTTCTGCTTCTTCCAGCCTTTCAAGGCCTGTAAGCAGTTCACTGATCCATACAGACACCTTGTATCCATAGGTAATAGGAATGGCATGTTTTCCATGGGTCCTTCCGGGCATAACTGCATCTGCATTATCCCTTGCCAGGGCTGCCAGGTTCTTTAAAATATCAGCCAGAAAACTTTTATAGATCTCTGTTACCTGTCTGGTAATGTAAAGCTGGGAGGTCTGCTGGATATTCTGGGTAGTCACACCATAATGAACGTATTTCTTTCCCTCTCCCTTGCAGGCTTTTACCAGCACTTTCACAAATGGAACAAAACCATGTCCCACCTTTGCCTTGATCTTTTCCATTTCTTCCAGATCAAGGGTCTCAAAAGGAACAGACGCGATCTCTTCTGCTGCTTCTTTCGGGATAAAACCTTCTTTGGCCTGGGAAAGGGCAAGCGCCCCTTCCACTTTCAGCCAGGTTTTATATTTGTTCTCTTCGCTTAAAAGATATTTGATGCCTCTGTCATCCAGCTTGCTTTTTGAATCATATAAAGCTCTCATTTTTTCACCTCTTATTTTTTCAGCAGGTCATCTACAGCATGGCGTACAAACTCTACATGAGGTCCAAATACTACATGGATATGCTTTTCTGACGGGAAGAAAATACCTGCACAGCCGGAGTCTTTGATCTTGACCTGATCTACCTTCTTCGGATCCTTCAGATCCACTCTCAGACGTGAAATACAGTTCTCAACATTTACAATGTTCTCTTTTCCGCCAAGTCCTTCTACTACAAGAGCTGCGATGGCTGGCCAGTTCTTTTCTTTTAACAGCTGGCTTGCTGATTCTTCTACTTCAAATTCCTCTCTTCCTGGAGTCTCCAGTCCGAATTTTACAATAAACCATTTGAATACAAAATAGAATACAACAAAGTTTACAGCACCTAACAGAACCAGGTAGATCCACTGTGTATGTTCGTACAGAAGTCCGAAAATACCAAAATCAAAAATAGTTCCGCGGATATAACCGATACAGATATGGAACAGCTGGTAAGGCAGCAGGCCAATACCACACATTACACAGTAAAGTACAAACAGTGCCGGTGAAATAAACAGGAAGGAGAATTCCAGAGGCTCTGTGATATTTCCTAAAAATGCAGTCAGGCAGCAGGTAAGGATAACACCCTTTGCGATCTTTTTGTTCTTAGCATAAGCAGTGTGATACATAGCAAGTCCGATGGCCGGAACACGAAACAGAGTGGTTAACATCTGGGCACCGCCAAGGTAGCTGGTTAATGTTGGCATCAGCTGGCTCCAGTATTCGCTGTCAGGTCCTAAGTTAAACAGGATCTCATTGGTTGCATTTAAGATACCTACAAATTCCTGTCCATTGATCATATAAGTACCGCCTGCCTCTGTGAAACGTACCAGTGAAGCAAGTACATGGTGCAGACCAAATGGGATCAGTGCACGATTTAATGCATAATAAATAGCACTTCCAATGTATGGTGTTGTGAAGATGAAAGAAATGCTGATCAGGAAGCTGGTCAGTGCATTCCAGATGATCGGTACAACAAGGCCGATGGGGATCATGCAGGCAAATGTGATGATCGGGATGGATTTCTTTCCGCCGAAGAATGCAAATGCCAACGGAAGTTCCAAACGGTAAAACTTATCTGCAACCTTAGCAGCTACCAATCCGGCGATCAGACCACCCATAGCTTCGATCTTTAAAGTCTGAATTCCAAGAACTGTACCCTGTCCTACCTGTGCTGCAACAGCAGGATCAGCTAAAGTACCGGTTGCTTTTAAATATACGCTCATTACAACATTTAACGTCAGATAACCAACGGTTGCTGCAAATACAGCGATTCCTTTTTCCTTCTTTGCCATTCCCTGGGCAACACCCATAGCAAACAGAAGGGGAATATTGTTAAATACGATATTGGTGATCGTCTGCAAACTGGAAAAGATCAGCTTTACTATTTCATTTCCTAAAAATGGAAATTTTGCGATCATATAGGACTGTGTCATTGCACTGCAGATACCCATGACCATACCAATGGGTGCAAGAAGAGCGATAGGCAGCAGCAGAGAACGTCCGAAGGTCTGGATCCCATCCTTCCAACTTGATTTTGTCTTATTCATTCTGTTTTCCCTCCATACACGCACAAAACATTCTTTTGTGCATTATCTGTAATTTTTCTTTCATACAGAAGATATAACTTGTCACTTTTTATTCTCAGGCACCTTGTGAACTATCCTCATTATGTCAGATTTGCACAGACGCTTCAAGGCAAAAAATATCCAATATATTCTTGCATTTACTTACCTTTATTTTATAATGGTATTAAGATTACGTACCTGCAAAAACATGGGAATATACTCTGGGAGGAATGAAATGAGTTTAAGTTATAATGACCTGACCCTGCTGCGCTACATCCAGAAACGGCAGATGATCCCCTTAAGCAAAACAGCCCTGCATTTTCAGAAAAATGAAAGCTCCATCCGCCGTACCATTGAACAGATCAATCTTTACTCCAGTGAACCTATGGTCCTGATCGAAAAAAGTATCTGCTACAGCTGCATCAGCTATGAAGACCTGGTTTCCTTTATCCGCAACCTGGACCAAAAGGATTATCTCAGCTCCTCTGATGAACGGATCCGGGTGATGATCACTGCCATCTTTTTTCAAAATTATGTAAACTCATCCAAACTTTATGAACAATGGGGACTTTCCCTTACTACGAAAAAACAGGACACAGCACTGCTGCGGCAATTTTTAACGCGCTATGGCCTGGAACTGGTGACAAAAAAGAAAAAAGGGCTTTCTATTCAGGGCGATGAGCTCCAGCTGCGTTTTCTGGTCATTGACATCCTCCATCCTCTGTTTGAATTTACATCAGAAAATAAGGTACTTGCCCGTTTTGCAAATACGCCTCTGGAGAAGCAGACCTATGAGCTGGCAACGGAATATCTATCCTGCAGTTTTCAGGAAGCAACCGAAATTCTTTCCCGTTTTCTCTCAGAAACAGGTTGGTCCCTAAATTATCCCTCCAAAAAATTCCTGCTGCTTTTTATCTGTATTATGAAAACACGGACTGTAAAAGATACATCTGCCTACTCTTACAAACTGCCTTTGGCTCCTTTAAACATCCATTTTACAGACTCTCCCCGGCAGAACCGGCTTTATAATGTTGCCTTAAGTATGTTAAATTTCGCCCAGCCTTTAAAACTTCCTTTTGATCCAAGGCTCTGGCAGGCAACGGAAAATTTCACAGAACAGATCGTAAGCGAACTTCCTTCTCCCTTTCCGGTCCAGGATGAATTTTTAAGGGAACTATATGCCTACTTCTACCGTGAGATCAATCTGGACCATTTCCACTGCACTTTTGTAGATAAGACCGTAGAGGATACAAAAGGACATTTTCCTGTTTTATATGAGCAGTTAAAGCGTTACAGTATTATTTTTAAAGCTGCCTATGGATTTACGTTTCTGGATGAACATTTATCCACGTTGACCCTTATTTTCCAGAAACATATTTTAAGAAACCAGACCGTTTCCCGAAACAGAAAACGGATCATTGTTATGACCAGCATTAACTTTGAACGTATCAGCTTCTTTTTAGAGCAACTGCGGGAACATATCTCCTTTCAGTGGATCAGCACCTTAAATATCAACGAGATCCACCAGTTGGAACAGCTGGAATACGATTATATTTTCTGCTTTTCCACCCGTATCTACAACATTCTTCACAACCGGAAACTTCCTGTGATCCGTATGAACTTTTTTGTAAAGGATACAGACATTGACCACCTGCTGGAAAAAGGATTTTCTCCTCAGACCCACCGTTTCCTGACCAGCAGCTTTGTTGTGGAAGCAGCCGGAAAATCGGAAGGAGAACTGACCCGGTTTTTACGGGAACAGTATGGCGATTATTTTGTATAACTGAATTTCATTTTAAAAAATTCTATTCTGAAAGGAAACCAACTATGAACAGACCATTAGACTTGCAGAAAAAAGAACTCCGGAAAATATTAAAAGAAAAAAGGAACGCTCTTGATCCGGATACCTGCCGTTCCAGTGATACTGCCATTTTTAAAGCCATCACCTCCTGGGATGTATACCAAAAAGCTGAAACTGTTTTCTGTTTTGTAGGCACAGAAGATGAGATCAATACCAGGCCTGTACTGGAAGATCTTCTAAAAAGAGGAAAACAGGTGGGTGTACCGAAATGTATCAGCAAAGGCATTATGGAAGTATATAAGATCCGTTCTTTTGATGACTTAGAACCTGGAAAATACGGAATTTTGGAGCCAAAAGAAGGCTGTGAAAAAATCTCACCGAAAGCCATCCATCTGACACTGATCCCCTGCCTTTCCTGCAGCATGAAAGGAGAAAGATTGGGATACGGCGGCGGATATTATGACCGGTATTTACAACAGATCACCGGTACCCAGGCAGTCCTCTGCCGCACTGCCCTTATGTGTGATGAGATCCCAATGGAGGCCCACGACCGGACCATTGATTTTGTAATATGTGAAGCAGGGGTATTAAATACAAAAAATAACGCCTAAGTTTTCTTAAGAATATTAGTTTTTTGTCAAATTAACAGAAAAACACGTTTTTTGCCTCTTCCATATGCTATACTAAATGCATCTAATACAATAAAATGGGAGGCAGGCATATGAAAGACGGAAAAAGACTGGTCATTACCATCGGAAGACAATTTGGCAGCGGCGGCTGCGAAGTAGGAACCAAACTGGCCCAGGAACTTGGACTGGATTTTTATGACAAGAACATTCTGCGCATGAACTCAGATGAAAGCGGCATCAAGGAAAGCTATTACTATATGGCTGACGAAAAAGCCGGAAATAAGCTGCTTTATAAGATCATCAAGAGCCTGACTCCTGAAAAAGGAGCTCCCTCTTTTGGTTCTGACCTGACATCTGCGGACAACCTGTTCCGCTTCCAGTCAGAGGTGATCCGCAAACTGGCAGCTGAAGAAGACTGCATTATCATGGGTCGCTGCGCAGATTACGTTTTAGAGGGCATGGAAGGTCTGGTACGTGTATTTATCTATGCTGATATGGATTTCAGGGAAAAACGCACCATTGAAAAAGAATATTACGCAGCAAAAGATGCAAAGAAAAATATCAAGCGCATCGACAGGGAGCGCCGTGATTACTTCCGCTATTATACAGGAAAAGAATGGGAATTTCCGGAAAATTACGACCTGATGATCAATACAGCAGCCATTGGAACAGACGGTGCTGTGGAAACCATTAAAAATTATCTGAAAGTCCGTGGATTTGAGATTTAAAAAATACAGATAAAAAAGCTGTCATAAAATAAAAGTGCCTTCTCATATACTGAAAACGACGGTATAAAAAGAAGGCATTTTTTATGGCAAATGGACAGGATTTTATATCCAGAGGCAATTTACAGATCCAGGTGATCAACATCCGGAATAATTTTCCCATACAAAACGCAAAAGTTTCCATCAGCTCCAAAGGAGAACCGGAACGTGTGCTGGAACAGCTGACTACAGACTCTTCTGGACAGACGGAAAACATTTCTCTTCCTGCGCCTCCTGAGGAATACAGTTTAGAGCCTGGTATCTACCAGCCTTATTCTGAATATGATGTGCTGGTGGAAGCAGAAGGCTTTAAACCCTTAAATATCTCCGGCACCGAGATTCTTGCAGGAACACAGGCCATCCAGCCTGCAGCACTTACAGGTGATGAAGGCGGCACACCTCCTGAAGACCCAGTAGTCATCCCAGACCACACTTTATTTGGAAATTATCCCCCAAAGATTGCTGAAGCCGAAGTAAAACCGGTAAACGAAAGCGGTGAGATCGTATTAAGCCGTGTGGTGGTCCCACAGACTATTGTGGTCCACGACGGAGCGCCTACAGACTCCACCGCCAAGGATTACTATGTACCATACAGAGATTATATTAAAAATGTGGCTTCCAGCGAAATCTACTCCACCTGGCCCCAAAGTACCATTACTGCCAATGTACTGGCTATCATGTCCTTTACCTTAAATCGTGTATACACGGAGTGGTACAGAAACCAGGGCTATGATTTTACCATTACCTCTTCCACTGCCTTTGACCATAAATGGATCTACGGCAGGAATATCTTTGAAAGCATCTCCCAGGTAGTCGATGAGATCTTTGACAGCTTCCTTTCAAGACCCGGTGTACGCCAGCCCATATTGACCCAGTACTGTGACGGACGGCAGGTTCAGTGTCCACGGTGGATGACACAATGGGGATCCTGCTCCTTAGGCCAGCAGGGCTACAGCCCTATTGAGATCCTTCGCTATTACTACGGTGACAGCATCTATATCAACACAGCGGAACAGATTGCCGGGATCCCTGCTTCCTGGCCGGGCTATGACCTGACAGTGGGAAGTTCCGGTGATAAGGTCCGCCAACTTCAGGAGCAGTTAGATGCCATTGCCCAGATATATACAGCAATCCCCCGCATCCAGCCTGACGGCATCTACGGACAGCAGACAGCGGCTGCAGTGCGGGAATTCCAGAATATCTTCGGTCTGCCCCAGACAGGTGTCACCGACTTTGCCACCTGGTATAAGATCTCCCATATCTATGTGGGGATCACACGGATCGCAGAGCTGTATTGACCATGCCTTTCACACCTTTTTGCCGCCCCTCTGGGCGGCTTAGGATGTGCACTGGCGCAATTATGCCCTATCTTCCCCGCATCTTCTTCCGATACACCGATGGCGCACATCCCTTGATCCGCACAAATACCTTTGAATATTAATTGGAGCCATTAAAACCGGCTCCGGCTGCTGCCTCTGCCATCGAACAGCCAGGATCCAACAGATCTGCCAGACTGCGCTCGATCCGATATTCCAGAATAAAGTCAAACAATGTCTTTTTCATATATTTCTTAAATAAACGGCTGCACTGGCTGGTACACATATATACATTTTCCGCGATCTGGTCAACAGTCAGTTTCTTATCATAATTTTTTTCGATAAAACGTAAGATCTCACGGATCCGTTCATAATCCTTCTGTTCTTTTCCGGAAATTCCCTTTTTCCGGTCCACATTTAGCACAAGAAGCTGCCAGAATTTCAACAACTTTCCAGTCAGTTCCATTTCATATCCATCTTCCTGTCCGTCATAGGCAGAAATGATCCCCCGTATCAATTCAATCATCTCTCCATGCCACTCCTGGCTCCCATCAAAAACAACGGCACAAAGCGCTCCGTCCCGGACCACAGGCATCACATATTTCTCATAAATAAGACTGTTTTCATATCCATAGATCAGCTTTGGATCGAAAGTAATAGAAATATAATGGCAGTCCTGTCCCTCCACCATTCCACCAGAATGAAGGCTGTTTGCATTTCCAAACAACGCCTGTCCCTCTTTTAAAATATAGGTATTTCCGTTTACATGGTATTCGATCACCCCATCTGTAACAAGGGTCAGTTCCACCTCCGGATGCCAGTGCCAGAGAAAAGCCCCTGTTTCATAGCCGGAAAGACACTCCCTGCTGACTAAAACAGGGAACTGAAAACTTCCATGTTCTTTTAACTCTTTCTGGGATTTATTGGTTATGATCTGCATAAGGACCTCCGCGCAGGATATTACCTGTTTTTAGCAATATACTCAAGGAAAACTGCTTATTTTTATTATATAATACAAGTATCTTACCTGTCTACACTGTTGCAACAGGAAAACAGGCCATCATGCAAAAAGGAGCGTGTTCTAACATGGATGAAACTTTTATGAAAGCCAGAGCCTATCTTGCACAAAACTATTCTGACCCGGAACTGTCCCTTACAGACCTGTGCCATTATCTTGGTTTTAGCTGCTCCTATTTTTCCACACTTTTTAAACAGAAGACCGGTTTAAACTACAGCCATTATATTACCAGCCTGCGCTTAGAACAGGCAGCCAGGCTTTTAACAGATACAGATGATACGGCTCTTTCCATCGGCTATCAGGTAGGCTACTCCGCCCCCAACTACTTCAGCCGTGCTTTTAAAAAATTTTATGGGATCTCCCCATCCCGTTACAGAGAACAAAACAGAGTTCCTACCGTGTAATATCCAACGGCAGGAACTCTTTTCTTAATAGATCGCAGCCTCCCGCACCAGATATGCCGGATAACCTGCTCTTTTTACATTCTGTTCCATGCGGATCCCGTTTTCCATATCTAAAAATGCTCCCACACGGACTTTGTATAATCCCTCATCATATACAATAAACGCAGGAAAACCTGCCGACTGCAGCTCTCCCGCCAGTCTCATGGCCCTTCCACGATCTCTAAATGCACCTGTCTGGACCTGGTAATAAAGAGGCGTCTGCTCTTTCTGTTCCCGCAAAGTAGTCAGTATCCCATCTGCGATCGCCCTTGCAATGGCGTCAAAATTCCGGTCAAAAAAAGCATTATCCGAAGGATTATCAATAAATCCCACCTCTGCTAACACTGCCGGCATCTGGGTCTTTCTAAGGACTACCAGTCCCGGCCGTTCCTCGATCCCCTGGTCTTTCAATCCCAGTTCCACCAAATTTTTTAAAATGTTTTCTGCCAGTACTGCTGCTGTCCCGGAGTCCTCATATACCAGTACAGATGCCCCGCTTCCTGTTCCCGGCACTGGCATGGCATTGCGGTGAATGGAAACAAACAGATCCGCTCCGGACCGGTTGGCGATCTCTGCCTTTTCCTGAGGCCGGTCGTATACATCTGTAGTCCTTGTATACAATGTGCTTACTCCATTTTCCTCTAAAATACGCCCTACCGCAAGAGTCAGGCGCAGGGTATCATCTTTTTCCTTTCTTCCATTATAAATGGCACCTGGCTCATCCCCGCCATGTCCCGCATCCAGAATGACCTTTTCATTTCCGGTCATAAAACAAGCTCCCTCACATATGTCTGTCTCTATACCATATGTGAGGGAGCTTATGAATGTTACACTTCATCCACATCCACGCCTCTTGGGCCTACGTGGGTGGAGAATACGATCTGTGTACTGGTCTTTCCAAATTTCTGAAGCTGTCCAATAAAAATATCCAACTCCATGGTACTGTGAAAAGCAACTTTCATTAACATGGAATACTCTCCTGTTACACAGCTGCATTCCAGTACATTTGGTACAGACTCCGCAAATGCGTAAAACTTTGGTTTATCTTCCGGTATCACATCTAGGTTGATAAATGCCAAAATGTGATACCCTAATTTCATGGGGTCTACCATGGCATGATACCCGGCGATCACCCCGTCTTTTTCCAGTTTTTCGATCCTTGCAGAAACAGCCGGAGATGACAGAAAGGTTTTTTCTGCAATGGTCTTTAAAGACATCCTGGCATTTTCCTGCAAAAGTTTTAATATTTTACGGTCGATATCATCCATGAGCATTAAGACTTCCTCCTGTGTTCGGTTTGTTCTATTACTTCTTTAACGCTTTCATACGTTCTACTGCTTCTACTGTATTTTCGTAGGTATTAAATGCAGTCAGACGGAAATATCCTTCTCCGCTTGGTCCAAAGCCGCTTCCCGGTGTTCCAACTACATTTGCCTCAGAAAGGAGGTAATCAAAGAACTCCCAGCTGGTCATTCCCTCATTGACCTTCATCCATACATAGGGGGAATTCACACCACCAAATACAGTATAACCTGCTTCCTTTAATCCGTCATAGATCACTTTTGCATTTCTCTTATAGTAAGCAACCTGCTCCATGACCTGTTTATTTCCTTCTTCTGAGTAAACAGCTTCTCCTGCTCTCTGCTCAATGTAAGGAGCACCGTTGAACTTGGTTCCGTGACGTCTTGCCCATAAAGAATGAAGCATTACATCACCGCTCTTTAAGTCTTTCGGGATAACGGTATATCCTAAACGGACACCTGTAAATCCAGCCTTCTTTGAGAAAGAACGGAACTCAATGGCACAGGTTCTTGCTCCCGGAATCTCATAAATACTGTGAGGAACATCATCCTCAGAAATATAAGCCTCATACGCTGCATCATATAAAATTACAGCGCCTTTTTCATTTGCGTAATCAACCCATACCTTTAACTGATCCTTTGTAAGGGTAGTTCCTGTTGGGTTATTTGGAACACAAAAATAAATAAGATCCGGTGTTTCCTTTGGAAGTTCCGGAACAAAACCGTTCTCTGCAGTACACGGCATGTAGATCACATTGCTCCAGGTTCCCTTTTCTGTATCATACTCACCGGTACGGCCGGCCATAACATTGGTATCCACATAAACAGGATAAACCGGGTCGCAAACTGCAATCTTGCTGTCTGCGCTGAAGATTTCCTGAATGTTACCGGTATCGCTCTTTGCACCGTCAGAAACGAAGATCTCATCTGCCTCGATCTGGCATCCTCTTTCCTGGAAATCCTTCTTTGCAATGGTCTCTCTTAAAAATGCATATCCCAGATCAGGTGCATATCCGTGAAAGGTTTCAGCATGTCCCATTTCATCAACTGCCTTATGCATAGCATCAATGATCGCCGGTGCGATAGGAAGGGTTACATCACCAATTCCCAGACGGATCAGTTTCTTATCCGGGTTCTCTTTCTGGTAAGCAGCTACTTTTTTTGCAATGGTTGAAAACAGGTAGCTTCCCGGCAGTTTCAGATAATTTTCATTCACTCTAAACATACTTTCATCCTCCATTAACGCAAACGCTCCCAGGACCTTTGAACCCACAACGTCGTAGATCCAAGGCCTGAGAGTGTATATTTTACAGGTTTACTATATTCTCTGAAAGAATATAGGCATATTTATTTTTCGGATAAATCATAATATATTTCTTCCGGGATGTCAATACTTCCGTGAAATACTTCTTTTGCAGGTCCTGTCATAAACAGATGCCTGCTTTCCCGGTCAAAGTGGATGAGCAGGTCGCCGCCCCGTAGAGATACACGCACCTCATGATCTGTAAAACCTCTTAAGATAGCTGCCATGGCACTGGCTGTAGCTCCTGTACCGCAGGCCCAGGTTTCCCCGCTGCCTCTCTCCCACACACGCATGCGGATGTGGTCTCTGCTCTTTACTTCGATAAATTCAGAATTTACACGGGCCGGCTGGAAACGTGGATGATTTTCATAGGACGGGCCGATCTTTTCCAGATCCAGGTCATCGATTCCTTCTGTAAAATAGACTGCATGAGGATTTCCCACACTGATTCCTGTAAATTCCTGTTCTGTACCGTCAATTACGATCTTTTCCGGAAGTTTGGAAGTCAGTTCTGCTTCTCCCATATCTACAGTCAGCATCACTGCTTTTCCGTCTTCTACCTGGATATCCAATGTCTTGATACCGCCTAATGTTTCCACAGTAATGGTCCGTCTGTCCTTATCTACGATTCCATGATCATACACGTATTTTCCTACACAACGTACACCATTTCCACACATAATTCCCTGGGAACCATCTGCATTGTACATATCCATACGGCAGTCTGCCTTATCAGACGGGCAGATCAGGATCAGCCCATCAGAACCAATGCCAAAATGGCGGTCGCTGACATATTTGGACACTTCCCCCGGATGTTCCACTTTTTCCTTAAAGCAATCTACATACACGTAGTCATTGCCAATTCCCTGCATTTTTGTAAATTCCATCTCACACCTCATATGTTATCCTGCATTCTCTTATACGTGGATCAGACTGATGATCATCTGGGCCGTTTCCACTAGATTGGTCCCACTGTCCATACTGCATTTTTGTATATATCTGTGTGCTTCCGACTCCGTCATATTGTTACGATCCATCAAAAGCGCCTTTGCCTCATTGATCAGATCCTGTTCTTCCTTGCTGCGCTCCCTTGGCCTGCTGCGCAGTTTCCTGCGAATGCGCTGCTGCGCCTGGAGCATCATATCCAGCGTACTTAACAGATCATGCACCTTAAGGGGCATAGGAAGACATACCACCCCGGACATCTGTATCCCGCTCCACCTTGCAGGAGATGCCAGCACCAGCATCTCAAAGTTAAAAGAAAGGCACTGTCTCAGTTCGTCGTACATCATATCTTCAAACCGGTATCCGCAGACTACGATCCCACCGCTCAGATCTTCCGCAGCTGAAAGAACCTGTGACCCTGACATGCAGACAGCAGCCACTTCATATCCGCTTCTTACCAGAATACCTTTTATGCTTTTTCCATCTTCCGGTTTGGAAAATGCCACGATTATATTAGCCACATGTCTCACCTCCGGGTAAACTTAGTTTTCCTGCTTTTAACTGTTGTTTACAATTCAGCCATAGCATCTTCTTGTTTCCATATTCATGAAAACAAGAAGCTTGGTGGATCCACCATATGCTGATTTGGATGAAAAAGTGCTTATGCAAGTAAACTTGCAACACGCTTTCTCATCCAAACCAGCGCATGGCTGAACTGTAACTTTAATACTTATACAGGTACTGATTTACCTCCCAGTCAGTGACCTGGGCCCTGAAATCTCTCCACTCTTCTTCTTTTGCTTCCAGATATTTGACATAAATATGCTCGCCTAATATCTCACGGATAAAGGAATTATCCCGGTATGCCTCAATAGCATCCCCCAGTGTTTCCGGGATCCGTTCCACATGCTTATTCTTTAATGTTTCCGGCTCCATGCCAAAAAGGTTGCCCTGGATACATGGAGGCAGCTCCATCTCTTTCTCAATGCCGTCAAGACCGGCCTGAAGGCAGGCTGCCAGTGCCAGATAAGGGTTCATGGCAGAGTCCGGGCAGCGAAGTTCGATCCTGGTTCCTTCTCCTCTTGGAGACGGGATGCGGATCAGGGAACTGCGGTTGGAAGTCGGTGACCACGCAATATAGATCGGCGCGTCATATCCCGGTACCAGACGCTTATAGGAGTTTACAAGGGGGTTGGTCAGAATGGTCATTTCCTTCATATGTCCTAAAATACCTGCCATAAAACGGTAAGCCAGCTGGCTTAATCCCAGCTCATCACTGTCGTCTGCAAACAGGTTGTGTCCGTCCTCGTCGGACAGGGACATGTTAATATGCATACCGGAGCCATTGACTCCTTCCTTTGGTTTGGGCATAAAAGTGGCATGAAGTCCATGGCGCTTGGCAATGGTCTTGGCTGCCATCTTAAAAGTCATAATGTGATCTGCTGCCTCAAGACCTTCTGTATACTGCAGATCGATCTCATGCTGGGCCGGAGCGATCTCATGGTGGCTTGCTTCCACCTCAAAGCCCATATCTTCCAGATTGAGCACAATATCTCTGCGCACATTTTCCCCAAGATCAATAGGGGAAACGTCAAAATAGCTGGCTCTCTCATGAGACTGGGTAGTAGGCCTTCCCTCTTCGTCCGTGTGGAACAGGAAAAATTCACACTCCGGTCCAACCTGGAACGTATATCCCATATCGGCAGCACGCTTTACAGCCCGTTTTAACACATATCTTGGATCCCCGATAAAAGGGGTTCCGTCCGGATTGTATACATCACAGATCAGTCTTGCCACTTTGCCCTGCTGAGGACGCCACGGAAAGATCTCAAAGGTATCCAGGTCCGGATGCAGGTACATATCGGACTCATCAATGCGCACAAAGCCCTCAATGGCAGAACCATCAAACATGCAATCATTATTTAATGCCTTATTAAGCTGACTGGCTGTAATAGCCACATTTTTAAGGATACCGAAAATGTCTGTAAACTGAAGGCGGATAAATTCTACGTCTTCATCTTCTACCATGCGAATAATGTCTTCCCTACTGTATTTACTCATATCCATTCTTCCTCTCTGGCAGCCGTTTTCCCATGCATCTGACAAAATCCTGGGGGCTTTTGTGCCTTTATCTATACCACTTACAGAACCTGCCACCGGCAGCTTCTTTCAGATGTATAACAACAAAAAGGCAGCTGCAAAGTGAACCGTTCATTTTGCAACTGCCCCTTTTTTTTTAAATATAGCAGTAGAATTTTTATTTGTCAACAGGCGATATCAGCCTATACCAGCTTCAACTGTTCTGTAAAATAACTTCCCAGGCTGATGCTTCCCACATAACCTACATCGCCGGTAAGAAAGATCTCCCCGTCTTCCCGGATCTCTACTTCCATGGTACCTTCCGGCATCTGCACGATCATTTTCGGATCTGTAAGTCCCAGTCTGTAAGCTGCCGCAGCTGCTGCACAGCAGCCGCTTCCGGACGCCAATGTATAACCTGCACCTCTTTCATAAACTTCTGTCTGTAAATGAGTGCGGTCCAACACCTTGATGATCTGGGTATTGATCTTTTCCGGAAACTGCTTTGCTGTCTCAGAATATTTACCGATCCTGCATACCAGATCCTTTGAGATCTCATCCATTAAGATCACCAGATGGGGATTTCCAACCGAAATACAGGTTACCGGATAAGGAATGTGGCCAAATACCATGGTCTCATTGATGATCTCCCTGCGGGGACCTTCTACCGGCACCTCATCACTCCAGAAACTTGCTTTTCCCATAGAGGCTTTTAAGCGGGTCCCCTCTTCGTTTAAATAATGGATCTCGATCTCTTTTTCATCTGTATAAATGGTAATGTCTTTCTTCTGGACATAATCTGCGTCTTTTAAGTACTTTGCAAAAATACGGATCCCATTTCCGCTGTTTTCTGTCTGGCTTCCATCGGGATTCCAGATGATCATATGGATCTTTCCCTCTTTAAAAACAGGACCTTCCAGAATACCATCTGCCCCTACTCCAAGATTGCGGTTGCAAAGTAATTTTACTCTCTCCGGTGTCAGTTCCATCCCATTGCGTTCCGGATCAAATACCAGATAATCATTTCCCAAACCGTGATATTTCTCTAATTTTAATCGCATGACCTTACCTCCCCTGTTCTTCTACACTTATTATATGCCACATTATTTCATAAATATATTCATTTAATGCTGTATTATATTGCAAATAATGCTATTATAAATGATAATAACGAACTTAATGAATACAGGAGATTTTCCATGACAAATTCCCCATCCACGCCCCAGGGCTACCTTTTAGAAGACTTCCGCCTTTTCCATTTAAAAGATCAGACTTCAAGGACTTACAGCTTCCATCACCATGATTTTTTAAAGATAATGATCCTTCTTTCCGGAAATGTGACCTATGTGGTGGAAGGCCGTTCTTATCCACTGGCTCCCTGGGACATGGTCCTGGTAGACCGCGGGCAGGTACACCGGCCGGTAGTAGATACCGCCCATCCATATGAGCGCATCCTGCTCTATCTCTCTCCCACTTTCCTGGAAACATACAGCACAAAAGAAGCACCTTTGACCAGGTGCTTTGAAACTGCCCAGTACCGCCATTCCCAGGTCCTGCGCCTTTCCCAGGAAACGCTGGCTCCTTTTAAAGTCCTGCTTCAGAAATTAGAAGCAAACACCAATTTCAGAAATGATGATTTTGCAGCTCCCTTACTTGCAAAAGCCCTGTGCCTGGAATTTCTCATTGAATTAAACAGGATCACCCTCTCCCCCAAAGCCGGATTTCTCACAGAAAGCACCCTGGATTACCGCATTTCCGGCCTGTTGGCCTATATCAACAGCCATTTGGAAGAGCCTATGGACGTAGCTTCCCTTTCTGCTTTAAGCGGCTTAAGCTCCTATCACATGATGCGCCTGTTTAAACAGGAAACCGGCTATACGGTTGGAAATTACATTACGGAAAAGCGGCTGATCAAGGCAAGAGACCTGATGAGCCAGGGCACCTGCGCCACACAGGCCTGCTACCTCTGCGGTTTCCAGAACTATTCCTCCTTTTTACGTGCATACAAAAAACGCTATCCAGGACGCCCCAAAGACATCCTGAACAGCGTTTAATATCCTGTTTCACTTTATCCAAGTGTAGTATAGCCGTAAGCATTTACCAGTGCATCCAGCTTTATTCCCTTTTCGCAAAGAGGGCATTTTCTGTAATCATAATAAAGATAATCGGTCACATCCTCCGGGCTGTAGATGGATGTGATCGGGCATCCGTTTAACTCATCCAGTGTACTAAACACAGCCGCTGCGCTCTGCAGTTTTCCGCCATAATACTGGATCGCCTCAATACTCTTATTCAGACTCAGTCCCGTTGTCACAACAGCTGTAAGGATCACCACATTTTTCCCATGGACCATCGGTAAAATATTCTCACGAAATACCATCTGGCTGTTGCTGTTATATTCCGGAGTGATTACATAAATAGTCTTGTGGGCGTTGGTAGAAAGAACACCGGCCCTTGTCAGCTCTTCTGCCAGATAAGCTCCGATCACCTGGGTTCCTTCCAGACACACGATCGTATCCACTACCTTGTCAAATAAAAACCGCTCTGCCAGGTGCTTTGCAACCTCCTGTGCTTCACTGAGTCTTGTCTTAAGGGTGGTCATGTCCAGATAATAATTAATATGGGCATGATTGGTAGCAAAATGTCCCGGTGTTGCCTTAAGAGGTGCCTTACTTCCCGATGCAAAGATCTTTACATAACGATTATCCATAAATGTGCCTCCTTTTCAGAAAAATTACTGATATTTCCCTTATTTTTTAATAACATTATACAAAACCAAGATTATATTCGCAAGACTTTTATGCAAAAAGGACAGCCATTTCTGACTGTCCTCACTGATCTACAGATCCATTTTCAGTTTTATACCTGCTGGTCTTCCCCAAACTGGTCTGGCTTTTCTTCTGAAGCATCTGCTACAATATTTTCTGCACCTGCTTCATTTTCTTTTTCTTCTGCAACAGCTGTCTCCGGACTTTCAGCTGCATCCTCTTTCTCCAGATGCTCTGTATCCGGAATACCTTCGCCGTCTTCCTTCTTCTCCTCCGGCTCCGGCAATCCCTTCACCTCACGGAAGATCTTCATAAATTCCTTACCTGTAATGGTCTCTTTCTCGATCAGGAATGCTGCGATCTTATCCATAGCTTCTCTGTCATCGCTTAACAGACGGATTGCCTCATCATAAGCATTTTTCAGGATCTTCATAACTTCCTGGTCAATGTCTGCTGCTGTGGCATCACCGCAGTTTAATACAGTACGGCCGGTCAGATACTGGTTCTCCTGGCTCTCAAGTCCCATAAGACCGAATTTCTCAGACATACCATACTGGGTCACCATAGCTCTTGCCAGATTGGTAGCCTGCTGGATATCATTGGCTGCACCGGTGGTAACAGTCTCAAAAACGATCTCCTCAGCTGCACGGCCGCCCATTAACTCAACCAGTCTTGCCTCTAATTCCTTCTTGGTACTTAAATACTTCTCTTCTTCCGGCACATTCATAACATATCCCAACGCACCCATAGTTCTTGGAACAATGGTGATCTTCTGGACCGGTTCAGAATGTTTCTGCAAAGCACTGACTAATGCATGACCTACTTCATGGTAAGATACAATGCGGCGCTCTTCCTTGCTCATAATGCGGTCCTTCTTCTCCTTACCAACAAGAACCACCTCAACTGCCTCAAACAGATCCTTCTGGGAAACAGCGTTTCTGCCGTTCTTAACCGCATTGATGGCAGCCTCGTTCATCATATTGGCAAGGTCCGCACCAACAGCGCCGGAAGTTGCAAGGGCAATTTCCTTAAAGTCTACAGTCTCATCTAACAGCACATCTTTGGAATGTACTTTTAAAATGCTGATACGTCCATTTAAGTCTGGTTTATCTACAACTACACGGCGGTCAAAACGTCCTGGACGAAGAAGAGCCGGATCCAGGATCTCCGGACGGTTGGTTGCACCAAGAACTAAAAGTCCCTTTGTAGAGTCGAAACCATCCATCTCAGAAAGCAGCTGGTTTAAAGTCTGCTCACGCTCATCATTTCCGCCCATACGGCTGTCACGGCTGCGTCCGATGGCATCGATCTCATCAATAAAGATGATACAAGGAGCATTTTCCGTTGCATTCTTAAACAGGTCACGGACACGGGATGCGCCCACACCTACGAACATTTCCACAAAGTCAGAACCTGACAGGGAATAAAATGGAACATGTGCTTCACCGGCTACTGCCTTTGCAAGAAGGGTCTTACCGGTTCCCGGAGGGCCTACTAACAGGGCACCCTTTGGAAGCTTCGCACCGATCTTGGTGTACTTTCCAGGATTGTGAAGGAAATCCACGATCTCAGTTAAAGACTCTTTTGCTTCATCTTCACCTGCCACATCTTTAAAAGTAATTCCTGTTTCTTTCTGGACGTACATCTTGGCGTTGCTCTTGCCTACGCCCATAATTCCGCCGCCGCCCATACGCTTCATGGTAAAGTTCATAATAAACAGCAGGAACAGGAATGGAAGTGCATAACTTAATATCTCTAACAGTAATGCATTGGAAGTATTATTTTCCCTGTTTGTAACAACGTTGTTCTTTAAAATACGGTCTACAAACTGGTAATCTCCTTCCAGACGTACTACATAGTACTTCATCTGCTGGGAATAGTTGGTGTCATCTGCCTTTGGCTTTACCTCAATAATGGTGCTTCCAACGCTGATGGACTCTACCTTGCCATTTTCTACCATGTTTACAAACTCATTGTAAGACAGTTCCTGACGCTGTCTGGCGTTGACAGTGGAGTTCATCCAGCCCACGATCAGGATCGTCAGCAATGCAGCGATCACCAGCATGGTAATGGTTTGCCAATTACTGTTCTGATTCTGTTTGTTGTTATTATCCATACTGTATAAATTCTCCCTCTAACAGGCTTTTTCGTGCACGCATAAAATGTGCCAGAGCCTATTCTTTTCTATTATAATGTGAGTCTAACCATAAATCAAGGAAAGAACTATTAAAATTCTGAAAACAAAGGCAGGATCTTCCCCTTCATCTCCACTTTAGATTATTAGTTTTTTAAGATTTTTACATTTTTTTGAAAAAAGTCCCTAGATTTCTGATTTCCATAGTTGTATAATATATCAGTTTTTAATAAAACCGTAAACAAAAACCTATACCCAACTTACCACTAAAAGGAGGTTCCCCACTATGCCAGTAAAATACGTATTCGTAACCGGCGGCGTTGTTTCCGGACTTGGAAAAGGCATTACCGCTGCTTCCCTTGGCCGTCTTTTAAAAGCCAGAGGTTACAAAGTTACCATGCAGAAATTTGACCCCAACATCAATATCGATCCAGG
>OGHU01000062.1_pt1 | contig 58985 bp, 73 predicted proteins | sample 1571521 | NCBI WGS metagenome assembly OGHU01 (sample SAMEA2581963, study PRJEB24529) | metagenome | biome: Human gut stool | place: China | collected 2011 | reverse complement strand
CACCGATTTTCACTTATATTATGTCGTCAGTTCGCCAACCGAATGTTTGCTAAACGATAATATTCTATGCTGTAGCCTTATTGAAATAGTCTTTAAGGTTAATAACTGGCTGTGGCTTTGCATACTTATAACCCTGGATATAATCAAAGCCTTTACCTATACTGTAATCTGCCTGTTCATCATTTTCTACACCTTCAATCAATAATATGAAACCTTGTTCTTTAAATACGCTTGTCAGATGGGATACGATATCTGATACAGCAGTATTGTCAAGAGATTTATATAGCAGACTCTTGTCAAACTTGATTGTATAGAATGGACATCCAATTATTCTTTCCAGATTCGAGTATCCTGTACCAAAGTCATCAAGATAAAACTTGATTCCAGACTGGTTAAGCTTTTCCATATTCCGTAATACCATATTAAAATCATCAAATATAGCACTTTCGGTAAGTTCAAGTCTGATATGTTGAGGATTAATATCATTATTGTTTATAATACTCATAAGTTCATCAAAAAGATCGCGGTTTGATAATTCAGATGATGAACAGTTAATTGTAATGGCATCAAAGTCATATTTAGATTCGAATTCCTTGACAATTCTGCATACTTTGTTGATCATAATCATAGTAAGTGTGTGTATACAATGATTCTTTTCAGCAAGAGGTATGAATCTGTCAGGGTAGATAATAGTTCCATCAAGTGACAGGCGCATAAGCGCTTCAGCAGTTCTGAAGCTGTTTTCATTAACGCTGAATATAGGCTGTGCATAGCAAAGCACACGTTCATCATCAAGATTGTTCTGGTTTCTTATATCAAGAAGAAGCTGCTCTATCTTATAATTCTCGTGGAATTCTCTGTAATCCTTATCAGTTGCAAGGTAGCATTGATTACCTGTTTCGTTGTATATTTTATTAAAAAGATAATCAGACATAGAATTAAGCTTGTGTATATTAGTTATTACCGGATTATTCTGTATGGCAACGATTTTATAGTTGACATTGTAGGTTGAGTAGTGCATATGCTCTATGATACATTGTTCCACGTTATTAAGAAATTGTCTTATTCTGGTTTCATCCTTAATATAAATTATCATAGCAAAGTCAACATTATTAAAACGATAAATGTGTACCATATGGTGCTGCTGTTCTATTTTACGACAAACCTTGGCAGATATTACTTCTATCTTGCTGTTATGGACAGCATAATTAACATTCTTTAGCTGTGGAAAGCTAAGATATAATACAAGAAAGTTACGTTTCATTTTGACACTGTCAGAAAATCTTGCATTAAAGGAATTCTGGTTCTGGCAGCCTATTAATTCATCATATGGATTGCTATGAAATAATATATAATAAATTAAAAAAGGTAATACATAAGTGAGACTTGTGTATATCGCATTTTTAGTAAGATACTGAACGGTAAGCATAATAAAATCAGCAGGTATAAATATCAATGCATATCTGTTTACTACAGTTGGAATCGTATTGTGATTGACTAATACAGTAAGAAGACATAAAAAACATGTCATTATTCCATATGCAAGGTAAAAGTTCATAAATGAATCAATGCTTATTATACCATCAGCTGTAAAATAATGTGTTTTCTGTGAATAAAACCATACGATACCAGCCAGATATATTATTGCGAATATTGTGAGAGAGTTGTGCAAAATCCCCCTGTTGTTATATATTTTAGAAGAAAGAAAACTTATATAAATATATAATGCTGCAATTATGATAAAATATAGTGCAAGGTATAATAATGAAATACCTATACAGAAGGTAGTACTATAATTATCATTATGGGCAGCACAATATATAAGAGCAAGCTGTGAAATAATAGCTGTTAATGATATAAGAATACCATAATAAAGTATTTTATATGAGCTTGTTTTACGTGGGTTAGAATAGATCATAAGAAAAATAATAAATATACAGGTGATAAGACTGAATATTTCTGCGGTTACATTGTATCCTCCAATTAACATAAGTGCCTCCAAAAGATGTATGACTATAAGAAAATATTATACATATTATTTAGTATTTCCACAATGGGGAAAAAGATACATATTATGGCGCATTTTAGGCATTTTTGGGGGATTAAGAATAATTTTGAATGATAAAGCCATAACAATATAAGGTCTGGCTGTAATATAATTTTACCTTTCAAAGCTGGGATATATTAAACAGGATATACAGTGTAATTAAGAATTAAGATGGGAGAAAAGATATGAGTAATATTTTATTAATAGAGGATAACGAAGCAATAATTATGGGGCTGGAATACCTTTTTACCAATAATGGTTATAATGTCAGGATTGCAAGAAGTGTATGTCAGGCAAAGGAGATATTAGATAATGCAAAGGAAACTGAAAAATATAGAACTTTAATTGGAGCTGGTGATGTATGGAACATAGATATTATAATACTTGATGTAATGCTTCCTGATGGAGATGGCTTTTCGCTTTGCAGAAAGATTAAAGCTGATGATATAGCCCCTGTCATATTTCTTACAGCTAAAGATGAGGAGAAAGATGTTGTAATGGGGTTGGAGTTAGGTGCAGATGATTATGTTATAAAGCCATTCCGCAATATGGAACTTCTATCGAGAATTAAGAATGTGCTAAGAAGAAACCGGAGTGGCAATGAGCTTACATATGCCAATTTAAAGATGAATGTTGATATAAGAAAATTGTACAAGGAAGACAATGAAATTAAGCTTACAAAGCTTGAATTTGAGATATTAAAAATTTTGTTACAAAATCCTAAAAAAGTATTTACAAGGGAAGAAATACTATCACATATATGGGATTCAGCAGGTAACTTTGTAAATGATAATACACTTACAGTTACAATCAAAAGGCTTCGTGAGAAGATAGGCGATAAAGAAGGTAATATTATTGTGACGGTGAGGGGTGTAGGTTACAGATTGTCAGATTAGAATGAATATAATAACAGATTGGAGAGAATATGGGTGCATATAAGAATAAGCAGGCTGTTAAAAGTCTGTTATTAACAGGTGCAGTGCTGGTTGTCGGCGTAGTGGTATATATATCATGGATAGGCTGGTATACTAATAAGTACAAGAATATGGAGAATACATATATAAGATGTATTATTGAAAATGTAATCAGCCAGTATCCGGACTTTGATATGGAAGAAATTGCGATTATATTAAATAAGTCCTACGGTGAACTTGAAAGCAGTACAACATCAGAAGAATTTTACAGTATATTAAGAAAAAATGGAATAACAGATAATACATTTTATATTAAAGATATGAGTGACATAAGAAATGTCAATATAATAGTCAGCACTTTAATTATTGGTGTAATGTCGGTATTGTTTATTATATGTTTTTACATATATCTGAGGAGAAGAAAGAATGCTATCGTCCAATTGCAGGATTATATGGATAAAATATCACGCGGTAATTATGAGTTGGAAATAAATGATAATTCAGAGGACGAACTTAGCAGCCTTAAGAATTCGTTATATAAAATTATGGTATATATGAAGGAACAGGCAGACTCAGCCAGAATAAAAAAGGTTATGTTAGCACAGTCGGTATCTGACATATCACACCAGTTAAAGACACCACTTACTTCAACTCAGATTCTGTTGGATAATCTTAATGATAATCCTGATATGGACTATGCTACAAGAAAGAAATTCATATATGAAGCTTTAAATCAGGTTAATGGAATGAGCTGGATGATTGTTACTATGCTTAAGTTATCAAGAATTGATGCAGGTGTAGTGGAGTTCAATAATGAGAATATTTCCATTAATAAGATTGTAGAAGAAGCGGTAGGTAATCTTGAGGTTATAGCAGAAATTAAAGCTGTTAGTATAGACATATATGTTCATAATCCCAATACAGATAATATTCATAAAGGGTCAGATAATAAAGATAATAAATTGAATAAATCGGACATCCATATAAAGGGCGATTACAACTGGAACAGGGAAGCGTTACAGAATATTATTAAAAATGCAATTGAACATAGTAATGACAAAGGTACTGTAAAGATAAATATAACAGATAATGATGTGTATACAGCAGTGTATATAACAAACAGAGGTGATAAACTGAGTGACCAACGACAGAAGCAGATATTTGAACGCTATTACAGTGAAGCTAAATACGAAGATAACAGTATGGGAATAGGACTTCCGCTTGCTAAGGCAGTGATTGAGAAGCAGGGAGGCTATATAAGTGTGGAGTCTGATGATGAAAAGACAACATTTATAGTTAAATACATAAAATAAATGTCACCGAAATGTCATTTTACCTGTGTATATTGAGATATGTAATAAAGCAACGCATATTTATAATCTATATGTGCGACAGAAAGAGAGGCAGTATATGGAGATATTAAAGGTAGAACATCTTGTTAAGCAGTATGGCAAAGATGACAATGCTGTACTTGCAGTAAATGATATTTCATTCAGTGTGGAACAAGGCGAGTTCGTAGCTATAGTGGGAAGTTCAGGAAGTGGTAAGTCGACACTTCTTCACCTGCTTGGCGGAGTGGACAGACCAACAAGCGGAAAAGTGTATATACAGGGTGAGGATATATATTCCCTGAATAGTGACAAGATAGCAATATTCAGAAGAAGACAGGTAGGGCTTATATATCAGTTCTATAACCTTATACCAATTCTTAATGTTAAGGAAAATATTACTTTACCTTGTGAACTTGACGGCAGGACACCAGACAAAAGCGAACTTGATGAGCTTATCAACACTCTTGGTTTAAAGGACAGGGTGACACATCTGCCTAACCAGTTATCAGGTGGGCAGCAGCAAAGGGTATCAATTGGCAGGGCACTTATTAATCACCCAGCTATACTTCTTGCTGATGAGCCGACAGGCGGTGCATAGTTAGTACGACAAAGACTACAAAAAACGAATGTCCATGCTTCCATCCTCATACACCAGCACCGATTCAACAAACGACTTCCAGAACGTGTTCTTTTCCTGATCCGAAAATGTATGATACACGGCTTCCCAATCTTCCGACAGCAGCTTCTTCACACTGTCAAGGCTTCGCATAGGTGCAGCAGTCGAACACTTTTGAAGTTCTTCGATCTGCGCCTTGAACTTGTCATATTCACTTCTGTACGCTTCCTTGTCGATCAGGTCATCCATAAACAAATCATACAGCTTCTTCATTTTGCGTTCGATCTTTGCAATTTCAGTGACAGGATTCTTCTGCACTGTGCTGGCAGCAGTCACTTCATACTTCGCAACATAGTCTGACAAAGCTGGTCTGATATGATTCAGCATGTATTCTTCAACGTATTCTTCACGATACGTTTTGCCGCGATCACAAAGTTTTGACTGTGCCTTGAAGTTACACCGATAACTTTTGTATGCTTTTTCTGTGCCGTCTGCCATGCGCCTATATGTAACAGTGCCAGTCATAATGTGATTGCAGGACGAACAGATCAGAAGACCTGAAAAAATATAGAATTGTTGCGTGTGCCTGATCCGAACATTCCTGATCGCAAGTTTCTGAATGCGGTCGAAGCGTTCAGGACTGATTGTCGCAGGACAGAAGTCAGGATCATCACGATACTGACCTTTGAAAAGCGGATTCTTCAGGTATCGTGCAACTGTATCATAGCAGACACGAATGTTGTATTTGTCCTGAAGAAAAAGCTGCGTGTCACGCTTGCTGCATGTAGCTTCAAAGTGGTCAAACATATCAAGTGCAAAGCAGTTCCATTCAGGATCAATGATGACATGCTTTTCTGCATCCAGCTTCAGACCGCGTGGAAGGCTGCCTGACACATAGGTTTTATTCTTCAGCTTATAAGCGAACACATCTTTGATTCGGTCGGAATCACGATCACATTCATCCTGTGCAACAGACAGACGGATGTTGATGTGCAGTCTTCCGTTCGTGGTTGTGGTATCATAGTTTTCCGTGACAGCCTTCCATTGCACGCCATTAGCTTCAAGTATTTCCTGAATTTTATGATAATCGCCGATATTTCTGAACCATCGGTCAAGTTTGGTAAATATGATCAGGTCAAAAGAATGAGCCTTCACACCATCCAGAAGTCTGACAAACTCTTTTCGTTTGTTGAACTTCTTTCTTGCTGTCAGGGCTTCGTCAATGAATGTGTCAACAAGTATCATCCGATTCACTTTGATGAAATCTTCAAGAATCAGATCTTGCGCTTCAAGCGTATCGCCATGAAGCACCTGATCATCGTGGCTGCATCTGATATATTTAACTACACGAAGCCCGAAAAGTTGTGGGTTTGGAGTAAAAAAAGACATATAAAAACCTTCTTTCTGGTAGCGAAAGAAGGCTTGATATGATAGAATGTAAAAGGACATAATATCATCGTGGGCGGTCTTCCGCGATATATTTTGTTTAACATTTTGCAAGGGAAGTCGCTGGTCACGGCTTCCTTTTTTATTTGTATAGAGTGCCTGAAGCGTGTACATAATCAAAACTAGGAGGATGACGCAATGGAAATCCTGACGTGGCAGGCACGAACAGACAGACACTTGACTTTGAAGCAGCTGGAAGCTTTGACAGGAATCAGCAAGTCAACGCTGAACACGATTGAAAACGGCATCACATCGCCGACACTGCGCCAGCTTGAAGCAATAGCAGCTGCACTTGATGTCAAGATCACTGATCTGTTTGATTCTGAATATAAATGAAAAACTGTGCGCCGACAATGTTTCTGACGCTTATTTCCTGATATATGGAAATAACTGGAAGCGGTCTTTTATTCCAGCATTTTCCATGTTACAATCCCAACAAGAGAAGGGAGGGAAGCCGATGATCCGAAAGAGAATCAACACGCTTCTGAATAAGTTGTCGGACACACAGCTGAAGCGCATATATAAATACATAAAGTATGTATACATACATGGATAAAGTAAAAGGAAGTAGGACTGGTCAGGTCACTGCTTCCTTTTGTTTTGCTTAAATTCTTTATATACTTTGTGACGCTTAAAACCAAAATATAAAAGCGGCGCAGCAATCACAACGCACACAGGATTGAAAGCAACGAAGAAACCTAACAGCATGAAAATACCGAAGCCAGTCAGAACATTTCCGCTTTTAGGAACTGGAACAACTTCAACAAGCTTTTGTTCTTCATGCTTAATAATATTATCAACCGAACGATAAACGCCAGTTGCATACACAGGAACTTCAGGAACATCGCCGAAAATTTTATAAAAGCAGAATAGTGTTGCTTTTGCATCGTCAAGTGCATTGTGCCAGCTACATTCACTATATGAATAATATTCTGCACACGTCTTCAACTTTTGCCATTTATATTCGTTGTAACGCTTTTGTCCATAAATTTCAGCAAATGCAAGCATTACATCAACGACAATAGAATTTTCTTTTGCGTGATATTCAATGCCAGAATTAAAGATAAAAGGCAAATCGAAGCCGTGAATGTTATAACCGACAATCATGTCTGCATTTTCTAAAATGCGTTGAATAGTATGTGCATAATATAAAAGCGGTTTACAGTCTTTTACCATTGAAGGGCTTATGTGGTTTACTTTTTCAGCATCAGTCCAGCATTCGTGACGAACAGGCTTCACATACTCACTGAAAAGGATTGTGCCAGAGCCGTCAATGATAGAAAGTTGAAGGATTTCATCATCATAGTGATTCAGTCCTGTTGTTTCTGTATCAAGACAAATAATGTTCAATAGATCACTTCCTTTATTCAGTTTTATCCCAACCAACCTTCTTGACTAGCTGCTTCATATATTCTTTGATTCTTTCACGGCTTTCAGCTGGTAAAGACACATACATTTCAACAAGTGCCTTGTCAAAATCGTTCAATTCATACTGCGTGCATAATTCATCAACGATTGTCTGCGGCAGATCGTCAAACATTTCCCCTTCGCCATACATCAAATAATCGTAATTCACATTGTATTCGCGACAGATCGCCTTCGACATCTGTTCGGTCAGATTGCGATTGCCTGATTCTATATTTGAAATAGCAGTCTTACCAACACCCAACTTTTCGCCAAACTTTTCCATTGTCAAGTCTAACGTTTTACGAATTTCTTTCACGCGTTCGCTTTGCGTCATGATCAACACCTCTCTTTCTTATCCATAGAATAGCACGCTAAGAACAAAAGGTCAATAAAAAAGTTCACAAAGAAAACAAAAAAGAGTTGACAAAGTTTTCAACGTGGTCTATACTGTTCACATAGACAACAGAACAGACCACAGAAGGGAGCGAACAACATGAACGTAACAGTATCAACAAAAGAAAAAGCATGGCAGCTTGCAGACAAACTTTTTCCGACAGATTACATGAAAGATGAACACGACAGCCCTCGCGCTGGTTATCCAGTATTCAACACAACATCAACAGATGATAAATACACAGGATTCCACATATCAGACCTGAACACAGCACTTGAACTAAATATGGGAGCAGAAACAATCAGAATCAACATTGTGGATCAGGAAGCGGAGATCAAGAACAACTTCGACAAGTTGCTTCAGTATGTGAGCGACAAAAGAAAGTCGGCAGAACTTCACGAAAGACAGAAATACAACTACTACTGTGACAGACAGGCTGGTTGCTGGAACTGGACGAAGGAACAGGATGAAGCATATCAGAAGGAATGGGACGACATCATCATTCAGATGCACGCATTGAAAGACCTTGAAAACGCGATGAACTTTGCAAGAACCAAAGGGATCATATAAACATCACAGAACGAAGGGAGGAAACAACATGGCAGCAGTTACGAACGAAAAAAAGAACCTGAACAGCCAGACCGAAGATGTCAGCGAATTTATTATGCTGCTGAAGCAGATGTCTGACAGCGACAGAATGGTCATCAAAGGGATGATGATGTGGGCGGCAGGAGAAAACAGACCAGTGAAAACAGCCTAAAAGGGCATAGGATGTCCCCGACTGGCAGCAGTCGGGGAGTAAATGAAAGAGAGGTACAACATGACACAGAATTTATTCACAGAAGAAGAACTTGCAAAGGTTACAGACAGAGCAGAAAGAAAGCACCTGATCGAGTGCGCACAGGATCAGTCAAAGATTGATTTGCAGTATATGAAGATCATGGAAAAATACGACTTATGGGAAAAAGGAAGCCGATCAAGATATTTTCACGCAACAACACATGAAAACGCAGAAAAGATCATGCAGGACGGAGTGATCCGAAAAGGAATGGACGGCGGTGTGTATATCTGCAAACAGCCACTTGAAGCAGCGCGATTCGTTGCAATCCGCGGACACGAAACAGGAACAATCTTTGAAGTAGAACTGGAAGACAGAAAAGTGTTTGAAGCACATGATCACAATGAAGAGTTCTTCGGATGCAAAGCATATATGTACACGGACGACATACCGACAGCAAAGGTTGTGAAAATATCAAGATATTCAACGAAGGAAGATTGACTGTAAAGCCGAAACAGCGCGACATGCGCTGTCGATGAATGATGGCTTCATTCATCCTGACGATGGCAAGCTAACAGCCAGCATCAGAACATTGTGAAAAAATAGCGGCGTGTGTGTACTGCCAGAAATATGCACAGATGGTCAACAGGTTTTAGGGATGTTTTTAATGCGAAAACAAACGACACAATGAAAGATCAAGACCAGAAGGGGGAATGAATAAAAACATTTTTTGGATGCGCGAAAGCGGTATGTGAAGAAACAAAGGAGATATTGACATGATAGCAACAACAGAAAAGCCAGTGCAAATTCTGGAACTGTTTGGAGGAATAGGAAGCCCACGATGCGCGCTGCGTAACTTGGGAATACCGACAAAGGCGATTGACTATGTTGAAATAGATGAAAAAGCAGTCAGATCATACAACAATATGTTTTCTGAAGAATTGCCATATAAAACACAATCGGTTGTCGGCTGGAATTTAAAGCCAGACATTCTGATTCACGGAAGCCCTTGTCAGGACTTCAGCATCGCTGGACATCAGCGAGGAGCAGACGAAGGCAGTGAAACAAGATCATCTTTGATGTGGGAAACAATTCACATTATTGAACAGATGGGACAATGGAAACCACAATATATCATCTGGGAAAACGTGAAGAATGTGAAAAGCAAGCACATGATCGCGAACTTTATCAGGTATCAGAAAGAACTTGAACAGATGGGATATACAAACAATTATGAAGTGCTGGATGCGCGAGAATTTGGACTTCCGCAGGCAAGGGAAAGAGTTTTCACAATAAGCTGTCTGAAAGGCGAAAAGTTCAACTTCGATGACCTGATCAGAACACCGATGCAGGACATCAGGGACTTTCTTGAAGACAACGACAGCGTGCCTGAAGTGTACGATGTGACACAGCCTTCTGTCAGAAACGTGATCGGACAGACAGGAATCAAAAGGGCGACAGTTATAAAAGACTACGCATTCACAATCACGACAAGGCAGGACAGAACACCAGCGCAGGTCATTGATTGCGGTGGTGGTCGATTCAGATATTTGACCGAACTGGAATGCTGGCGGCTGCAAGGGTACACAGACGAAGACTTCGAGAGAGCGAAAGCAGTACATAAAAGGGCTGGGCGATACTACACAGCATTATACAAGCAGGCAGGAAACAGCATCGCAGTTCCGATATTTGAAAGCATCTTCAGGAAAATTATATTGAACGAAACAGCATAGGAGGAAGCACGATGGAATACAACAAAATCATTCGGGGGGGGTGCCTGGAATATATGAAACAGCTGCCAGACAAAAGCATTGACCTGATTGTCACTGATCCCCCATACGGAAAGAAAGCAGACAAAGGCACAAACGGCTTCGGACAGGCGAAAAATAGAAGATATGCAGGCGGCTGGGATAGCAAAAGACCAGACAAAGAAGTGTTCGATGAAATGCGCCGCATATCAAAGAACATGATTATATTCGGGGCAAATTATTTTGCGGACATGCTGCCAGTATCAAATTGCTGGATATTCTGGGATAAAAAAGGCGAAGTGAAATTTAAGAACCCTTTTGCAGATGGCGAATTGATATACACAACATTCAAGAAGCCAGTGAAAAGAATTGTATTCAGGCAGCAGGGGTTCATCACAGACAGCAAAGATGTGAGATACCACCCGACGCAAAAGCCGTCAGAACTGGTTGCACAGCTGATTGAAATGTTTTCAGAAGAAGGACAACTGATCTTCGATCCATTCATCGGAAGCGGCACAACGGCAATCGCAGCAATAAGGACTGGCAGAAAATATATAGGTTGCGAGATTAACGAAGAATTTTGCCAGATATGCGAAGAACGAATAAAACAGGAGGAAACACAGTGGCGAACATAGATGTCATGTACAGCAGCAAGACGGATCAGTGGGCGACACCTGACGACTTCTTCAAAGAACTTGATCAGGAATTTCATTTCAACCTTGATCCTTGCGCTGACGAACAGAATCACAAGTGTGAAAAGTATTTCACGAAGGAAGACAATGGTCTTTCAAAGGACTGGGGGGGTATCGCGTGTTTTGCAATCCTCCGTATGGTAGAGCAATTACAGACTGGGTTGAAAAGGCATACAGAGAAGGAACGAAAGACAACACGATTGTTGTTATGCTGATACCAGCGAGAACAGACACAAGATATTTTCACGACTTCATTCAGTACCGATCAGAAATCAGATTCGTGAAGGGGCGTTTGAAGTTCGGAAACAGTAAACAGGCAGCCCCATTCCCTTCAATGGTAGTTATATTCAGGGGTGCTGGAATGTAGAAAGGAGAAACGCGCATGAACACACCAGATGCAAGAAGAATATTTGAAGCAATAGCAATGATCCTGTCGAACAGGAATGATGGAATCAGGGTGCAGCTGTCGGAGATTAAGACAAAGGCAGCGAAAGCATCTTGAAGGACAAAAAAGAAAGCCTTCGGACTAGCTTGGCGGCTTCCGAAGGCGATCCAGATTGTGACTTTTTAAGGTCTGCACATCTATAAAAAATTATACAGCAGACTTCCAAAAAAGTCAATAAATCAGGGACTTTCAAAAGGCTTCGCGTCCTTGTAATAGATAGTAACAAATCAAAGAAATATATAAATATCTATAACAGGAGCAAAGAAGGACATGAAGAGAAGGAAGAAAGCTGTGTATATAGATTATGACTATGAAGCAGCATACCAGAAGATGTTGACTGACTTGGAAGAAGACAACATGTGCAGGATGCTGAATGAAGGCAAGGTCAGATCAATATATGCCACTAAGGAGATAAAGGCAGCAGAGCAGATGGATGTTGAAATATATCCAGAGTTCAGAAGAGGACAGAAAGAGCAAATACCAGACGAAGCAAAGCTGAAGAAGCAAAGACAGGCACAAAGAAACCTGAATGAGAAGAACAGCAGGAAGGAATGTGAACGGACGATCAATGCGAACTTCACGGACAATGACATTTGGGGAACACTGACATATACGGACGACAACATGCCGAACAGCATGAAAGAAGCGAAGCACGATATGACGCTGTACATAGGACGATTAAACTATGAGCGAAGGAAGAAGGGACTTGCAAAGCTGCGTTATGTGTATGTGACAGAGTGTTCAGACAAAGGACGCTGGCATCATCATTTTGTGTGCGATGGCGACATGGGGCTGGAAGCGGTTGAAGAAAAGTGGAAGAAGGGGCGCAGAAATCAGGTGCGCAGGCTTCAAAAGGACGAAAACGGACTGTCAGGAATGGCGAACTACATCACAAAGCAGAAGCACCCTGACAAGAAGGGAAAAGAGCCAAAGCCAGTCGGGAAGTATCAGAAAGCATGGAAAGCCAGCAAGGGACTGAAAAAGCCTGAAGTACATAAAAACCACTATAAGTTCAAGCAGAAGGACATTGACGAAGTCGTGACAGGACGATGCGAACTTGAAGACAAGCTGAAGAAATGGTATGCAGCAGACGGCTACAAGCTGACATCGTATGAAGTCAGATATAACAACATGAATGGCAGATTCTACATATACGCAAGAATGTACAGACAGCCAGAGAAAGGAGAAAAGATTGACAAAGCAACAAGTAAGGTTAAGCAGAAAACAGCGAAGAAGAAGACGAAGAAGAAGACAGCTGCACGATGCAGCACATAACATCATCAGGGCAGCAAAGAACTTTCTTCAGCGCAAACCGAAGACGGTAGCAGCAATCCTGATCACATTCATCACAATATATGTGTCGGTAATGCTGGGATTTGCGATCGGCGACATGATCAGTGCAAAAGGAAAGACGGCAACAGAACAGGAAAGCGAAGCAGAAGAACAAACAGAAAGTGACTTGGATGCAGATGAAGAATATCCATTCAATACAATGTCACAAGATTGGAGTGGCGAAGACATGGAAGGATTCTGCTATCACGAAATATCAGACGAATGCAAGGCAGCAGGCGGCAAGTTTCCAGTAATGGCGCAGATATACACATACATCGTGTGTCAGAACTATGGTGTTGACTATGAAATGGTGTTCGCGCTGATCGAACAGGAAAGCGAATGCAACTGGAACGCTTCAGGCGATGGCGGAACATCATGGGGGTATATGCAGATAGCGCAGAAATGGCACAAAGAAAGAATGCAACGCCTGAACTGCACCGATCTGACAAATCCATATCAGAATGTGACAGTCGGCATTGATTACCTGAAGGAGATTCAGGACAGCTTGCAGGAAGTTCCAGAAGATGTGCGTCCATATTACGTTCTGGCAGTCTACAACTACGGAGCAGCAGGCGCAAAGGAAAACTTGTGGAATCATGGTGTGTATAAATACAGCTATAACACAGCGATCATGGAAAGAGCAGCACAGCTGAAGGCAGAGAAAGAAAGACAGGAAACGAAGGAGGAATAAAAGTGGACAACAAAAAAAGATTGTGCTTGGAAGATGCAGTCACGAACGCAGAAATCTACGCAGTGAAAGTGATTGAAGAAGAACTGAACCGAAAAGGAATCGCACCGAACAGCATTGAAAGAAAAATCATCATCACACGCACAGCGGATGTGCTGGCGGCACACAGGGAAGAAGTTAGGGATATGTATAAAAAGTCAGGATCACTTCTTCAGGACTGGATCATAAAGATGTCAGGCATAAAAGACCTGATCGTATTCAAGAAAATGAAGCAGTTGGGATTCACTGGCGATATCATGCAGGACATGAAGAAAATGGAGGAAGCACGATGAATATGAAGTATGCGATGCGTTCGGAAGATACCGAACAGATCAATGTCATCAGCTGGGCTTCTTGGCAGATGCAGAAATATCCTGAACTGAAATGGCTGCATCATATCCCGAACGGCGGCAGCAGGAACAGAGCTGAAGCAGTAAAGCTGAAGCAGATGGGCGTGAAGTCAGGCGTGTCGGACTTATGCCTTCCGTACCCGAAAGGAATATATTGCGGACTGTACATCGAAATGAAGTATGACAAGGGCAGACACCAACCGTCACAGAAAGAGTTCTTGACCGATATGGCGGCAGCAGGACACTATGTCGCGACATGCTACACGGCAAGGGACGCGGTTGAAGTTCTTGAAAAATACTTGAATTTGAAGCGTTTACAGACACACATTCATGTGTCAGATTCAGACACCGCAGTCACGGAAACAGCAGAACGCATGAAAGAGCCGAACAACAGCGTATGGAAAGACGGCGAAGTGAAACCGCTGAAGGTGTAGGACATGAACGGATATGCGGCAGCAGTCAGACAGTTTTATGACATATACAGACCGATCGCAAGGAAGTACGGACTGCGAATGTCAAGCCACACTTCAATATATGACGATGGATGGATAAAGATATATAAAGGCGAAGGAGCAGACAGACAACAGATCATCAAGATTGAAGAAGCGAACGACACAGACCTATACGACAGGGCAAGGGAAGCAGTGATCAGCTGGGAGAACAGCAAGAAGGAAAGAAATGCAAGACGATAGAAAAGCACATCAAATCACATTGCAGGAACTTGGGATCATACCGAAAGAGCCAGAGCGAAAAGAAGTCAGAAAACAATATGCTTTTCCTTGTGGCGGTTGCGTGTGTAGCCACTGCGCAAACAATGTGGAAACGCCAGACACATGCACAGGAGAAATGAAAGAACCTTGCTTCACATGTGACTATTGCAAGCATTATGACGGAAAAGGAACAGACAGGAGACTTCAAGATTGTGACAAATACATTGTGACGGATGAACACGCGAGAAGGTTAAGAAGGAACATGAAAATAATAAACAGGAGGAAAGCACATCAATGAAAATAATAGCAGTAATGAATCAAAAAGGCGGCATCGGAAAGACAATGACCGCAGCAGCTATCGCCTACATAATGGGCGAAGAAAAAGGAAAGAAGGTGCTGATCTGTGACGCGGATCAGCAGGGCAACATATCACTTCTTTACGACAGATTTGATCCTGAAGGACAGGGGATGTCAGAATTGCTTGAAAATCATCAGGCAGCAGGCGGCGCATATTCGACAACAGACCTGATCCAAACAACACCATATGGAAACATCGACATCATACCAGCGAACGGATATTTGATGCGAACAAACATGACACTGCTTCAGGAAGAAGGAGAAGATCAGATTCTTCGATTTGCAGCAGCAATGAATGAAGTCAGAACTATATATGATTATTGCATTGTTGATTGCGGTCTGATCATGGACATGACAGTCACAAATGTGATGATTGCAGCAGACCTTGTGATCGTGCCTGTCAAGATTGGCGGCTTCGAGATTGAAGCAGCTGCAAACATGGACAGTCAGCTGGCATCGTTCAGAAGTGTCAATCCTGACATCAGAATGAAGGTGTTGATGACAATGCGCCAGAAGAACCAGACAACACTTCAGGTTGAAGAATGGCTGAAAACACAGTCAGGACACGATTGCTTTGCGACAGCAATCAGGCGATCAATAATCGCAGAGAAGTCAACAGTCGCACAAGTGCCACTTCCGAAGTTTTCAAAAAACTGCATCGTGACGCAGGACTATCGTGCAGCAACATATGAATTGATGAAAGAGGTGTGAACATGGGAGTGTATGAGATAATCACAGGAATCACAGAAAACGAAGAAAATCTGAAAGTCGAAATCAGACAGACGGAAGGAACGCTGGAAAGAAATCTTGTGTACATTAAAAACACAAGAACAAACAGGGCGTATTCCTTTACATTAGCGGACGGCGATGAATATGGCGCAGACGCAATGACACGAAATGCGGTTGCAAAGTTACATTCGGACATGTACGGCTGCAACGAAGATACACTTGACAGAATTGAACATGCGCTGGGAATAAAACTTGAAACATGGCAGTCAGAATATATCCTGTCGCAAGGCATCGCATATCCGCACGAAGGAAGAAGGACAGGAAAGACGCTTGCATATCAAATCAAGACGCTTTTGATTGCACACAATGACATAACGATCTACGGCAACGAAGCGCAATACTATGTTGATGAAATACATGGCAGCATATATGAAAAAACTTATGTCACAGACCTTGCAAGGCTGTCAGAACGCCTTCGCAAAGCTGGCATCGGAGTTCCGAAAGTGACATTGAAACTGAACGAAAAGAGAAGAAAGGGGGACGGAATGCGATGAAATTGAAAGGACAAGTCACAATCAGCATCGAAGACTTTGAAAAGCTGAAGGCGGCAGCAGACGCGAAGGAATATGCAGAAAACCAGATGGAAGCGTTCAGGGACAGGATGACACAATTCTATGAACTGGACGACACAGACTTTTGGAAGCGTATCAAAGAGATTGACAGCACAAAGAACATGACTGACAGACAGATCGACAAAGCAATAAGTGAAGCCAGAAAGACACTGAAGATCGTGATTGATACAGACAAGCTGAAGAAGCAGATCAGGGCATCAATAAACAAAAAAGCATACAAAGACGATGATTCACACATTGACCTGAAGAACACGACAGACAGCGAACTGGATGCAATAGAAATATGCTTCAGAGAAAAGGAGGATTGAAGATGGCGTGGAATGTAATGGAGCAGCTAAACAAAAACGCACAGAAGGCAGCAGTCGGCGATGAAACACCGAAGGCAAGATTCAGGACGAAAGACATCAACATCAAAAAGCTGTACAGCAACGACAAGAACTTCTATTCGGTCACAGACATTGAACCGCTTGCACAGAAGATTTTACTTGTCGGGCTGATTGAAAATCTTGAAGTTGTTCACGATCCTTGCGATCGCGGCGAATATAGGATCACAGCAGGCGAAAGAAGATGGCGCGCGCTGAAGCTGCTTGTTGAAAAAGGCTATACAGATTTTGAAATGGTAACGTGTCAGATTCAGACACCAGCGTCAGCAGATGAAGAAATGCTGCGCCTGATCATTGCGAATGATTATCGAAATAAGACAGTCGCAGACATTCTGGAAGAAGAAAAGCAACTGAAGGACATCTTGCAGCGAATGAGACAGGAAGGAAGAACAATCAAGGGTTACAAACTTGACAGCGGTCGCCTTCGCGATGTCATTGCAAAGATGCTTCAAATGCCAGCAACAAAGATCGCACAGATCGAGAGCATCAACAAGCATCTGATCCCTGAATTTGCTGAAGAATTGAAAGAAGGTCGCCTGACGTTTTCTGCTGCCTATGAGATCAGCGGAATGAATGAAGAAGCACAGGCAGAAATGCTGGAACACTATCAGGAAAACGGATTGACCTACAAGGAAGTAAAAGAGATCAAGCAAGAACAGGAGGAAAAGGCGGCAGCAGAAGAGATTGAAGGTCAAATGAACATTGACCAGTTCACAGAAACAGAAGAAGAGATCGAAGAACTTGAAGACGAAAGACTTGACAAGGTCATTGAAAATATAACAGACAACATTGAAGCAGTTGAATGTGTGGAGATGTTGGCAGAATTAGGGATATTGATTGCGGACAAAAGCGGACAAGCAAGAAGAATCGGGGATGTGCTGGAAGATGTCAAGAACGCATGGGGAAAACTCACAAATGCAGAAAAAGACAGATTGACAAGCAGAACAGAATGCTGGAACGAATGGGAAGATGCACACCCTGAAAGCATCACATCGCTGTGTTATAGCTGCAAGAGATATTCAGACTGCAATGTGAAGACAGGAACATGTCAAAGCTGCGATCAGTACATCAACAAGGCAGAAGCCGAAAAGACTGAAGAAGAAAGATACAGCGAAGAACAGGACACGATTGACAGAGAAACAGCGAAGAAACTTCGCGAGAAGGCAGACGAAGAAAAGATGCAGCAGCTTCCTTCGGACGGCAACAAGGACAAGTGTATCAGAATGTCACAAAGCGCATTTGAAGAAATTGAAGCAGGCAAGCCATACATCATCACGAAAGACGACAGCTTCAGAAAGGGACAGGAAGTGACGCTGATTGCATTCAAGGAAGGCAAGGCGACAGGACAGCAGTGCAAGAAGACAATTATCTGCGTTGACACAAGCATCACATCATCAGCACTTGAAGACGGCTATTGTATTTTAGGACTGGGAGAAGTCGAAGAAACGCTTCAGGAAGCAGCAACAGGCGCAGGACAGGACGCAGACAACAGAACACTACAATATGGAGCATAGGAGGAAAAGACATGCAGGCAAAAGAAGAAATTAAGGAAATGGCGCAGACATTCAGAGGGGCAGCAGACATTCTGGACGAGATTGCAGAACTTGACGACAAGGAAGGCATGACAAGAGAGGAAAGAAAAGAGAAAGAAGAAGAACTGTCAGCAAGATTCTTGCTGAAAATGATTAAGATTCAGCAGGCATAAACAGCAGAAAGGGGGAAACAGCATGAATGAAATAATCTGCGATAAATGCGCGGCGACATTCACACCTGACATGATAGAGATTCAAAACAGAGTGATCACACAGGACGAGGAACACAACGACATCATCGAACAGTATTATGAATGCCCGATCTGTGGCACACATTACACAATCACAATCACTGACAGGGTGCAGCGAATAGCGATTCAGAAGCGCAGACAGCTTCAGACGGCAGTCAAGAACGCGATCAGGGCAAGAAGACCAGCAAGGGCGCAGACATACAAGAACAAAGAAAAAGAACTTGCAGACGACATTCAGGTGCGTGCAAAGATGCTAAAAGAACAGTACGCAGAATATACGGAGGAATAAAAACATGTATGAACATTTCACAAAGACACAGCAGCAGTTCGATGTCAGACGCGGCGATGTGTATTATATCAACAACAACAGAGGACAGAGAGGAAACGAGATCAGGAAGGACAGACCAGCCGTCATTGTGTCGGCTGACTTCCTGAACAAACACAGCGGCGATGTGGTCGTTGTGTTCCTGACATCACAGCCGAAGAAAGACATGTCAACACATGTGACAATCAGAACAACTGGAAGAGTGTCGGAAGCACTATGCGAACAGCCGACAACAATCAGCGTGGAAAGATTAAACAACAGGATCGGAAGCGTGACCGACAGAGAAATGCAGCAGATAGACATTGCGCTTCAGATAGCTTTGAATTTGGATGCAGGAGCAAACACACAGCCAGAACCCGAAAATCAATCGGGGGGGGGCATCGCACAGCAGCGATGATGTACTTGAAAGCGAACACGATTGCATTATACGGCTTGAAGCAGAACGCAACACATACAAGAAACTTTATGAAGACATTATGAACCGAAGGAGATAGAAAAACATGCGAAGTATATGGATTGAACAGGCGATCAGCAATCTGGGTGGAATTATCGTGATTATATTGCAGCTGGGATTCATTGCAGTCCTGACAGCACTGATCATCCTGATTGTTACAAAGATAATCAAGGCAGCAGCCAAAGGAATCAAAGAGCAAAAAGGAGCAAAGAAGAATGAATAAGGTCATATTGATGGGAAGGCTGACAAGGGATGCACAGACACGATATACAGAAGGCGCAGAGCCTATGGCAATATCACGCTTCACGCTTGCAGTTGACAGGAGAACACAAAGAGATCAGGAAGGACAGTCAGCTGACTTCATTTCCTGTGTAGCATTCGGAAAGACAGGACAATTCTTCGAGAAGTATGGACAGAAAGGGACAAAGTTTGTGGTCGAAGGTCGCATTCAGACTGGAAGCTATACAAACAAAGATGGACACAAGGTCTATACAACAGATGCCGTCATTGAAACGGCTGAATTTGCGGAAAGCAAAGCGGCAGCAGGAGAGAACCAGCAAAGACCGCAGCCAGCACCAGACAGCGGCGATGGTTTTATGAGTATACCAGACGGCATTGACGATGAATTGCCTTTTGCATAAAGGCGCAGAAAGGAGTGAAAGACATGAAGCCGAAGGAATATGCAACAAAGATTAAAAACAGGCTTATGGGGCAGAATACAAAGCCACAGAAGGAAGAAAAAGACAATCTGTCAGAGAAAATCGCAGAACGCACACAAGAACTGATTGCAGAAGATAGACAGGAAGCTGTCAGGGCAGCAGTTGTGGAAGCACCTGAACCAGAAGAAACGACAGAGCCACCAAAAGAAGAAAGAAATATCAATGCAGATGTGATGAAGTTGGCAGCAGCCACAAGGGGATTGCAGATTGATCCTAAATGGACAAGAGAAGAAACAATCAAAGCTATATCAGAATACAGCGCACTTTCTGAAGAAGAAATTGAAGTATTGCTTGAATCGACAACAAAGTTCGTGCAGGAAACAGGGTAGAAAATAACAAAGAGCATCACAGAAGCGTTTGAAAGAGTGAAGCCAGCATTTGAACAGGTAGGAAAAGCAATCGCAGAAGCATTCAGGAAGACAAAGTGGACAGGATTGCAGCTGCGCAAGGAACTGATCAGCAACAACAGGCGCAAAATGAAAGGAATGCCGATGATCAGGGCGAAGGCACTTGAAAAAGCTAGAAAGAATAAAAGGCGAAAGCCTGAAAAGTAGGAAGAAGGTGTGCAATGTGCAAAAAAGCGAAGAACCACAGCAGGAAATGACGGAAGCAATCAGGATCGCAGTAAGAAGGGCGTTTGCTGAAGTCAGAATCGAAGAAAAGAGGGCAGAGAAGAAAAAAACACTGTATAACACAAGAAGATTGATGGAATCATATATTGACCTGAAAAAATATATAAATAATGCGATCACGGAAGAAGAAGAGGTCACAGAAAACGCATACAACGCCTTCAGGGGCGAAAATGCGAAGCTGAAATCGGTCAAAGAATCAAAAATGGTCACAGCGATGATGATTATTAACATTGACAGGGCATTGACCGAACTGGAAGCCGAAAGCAGGAGAGAAGGCACATTGTACAAGTATGAAGCGTTTAGAATGCACTATATTGACGGATTGACCTTTGAAGAAATTGCGGATCAGCTGGATTGTGGGAAAAACAGCCCTTCAAACTGGTGCAAGGCGATATTGAAGAAAATGTCTGTCAAACTATTCGGAATTAACGGAATTTGAGAAAACGCGATCTGAAAAAGGCTTTTTTCGAGGGAAACGACAGCGAAAGCATGGGAAAAGCGTGGGAAAAGTGAGGGTTTTTATAGGGAACATCCTAAAGTAAAATAGTATCGTGAAATGTTGTACAGAAAGACCGAAACAGCACAGAAGTGTTGAATCGGTCTTTTTTATTGCATTTCTGCCCTCTTATTTGCGGAATGTGGGTGCTTATATAAGGGCATCCACAGGAAGCATAAAAACAAGGCTTTATATAGGGGCATACCTGACAGGGGCGCATATATAGGGCATATATAAGGGGCATATATAAGCGGCTGCGTATAGAGCCTATATAGACGGATATATGAAGCATATGCAGCAGTAGGAAGGTGGTGCAAGGGTTTGTTATTTCACAAGTGTAGATGTGGGGCTTTAATACCACAGAATATAGCTGAATGTGAAGCCTGTGCAGCGAAGGCAGCAGGGCAGCAGTCAAGACACATGCAATACAACAAACACCGAAGAAACAAGAAGACAGCAGCCTTCTATGTATCAAGTGAGTGGAGGAAGACAAGAGCCGAAACAATCAGGCGGTTTGATGGCGTTGATATATATGCATTCTATGTGCTGCATGTAATACAGACAGCTGACATGGTGCATCATATCACACCTATTGAAGACGACTGGAACAGACGACTTGATGCAACCAATCTGATCCCATTGAGCAATCACAGCCATGGAGTCATTGAAGCCTTGTACAGCAAGGATGAACAGACAAAAAAAGCGACACAAAAGATGTTGTATGACCTGATAGAACGCCACTGGAAGGCGACAGGGGGAGTATGAAAAAGTATCGGGTTAAGTTTATTTAGTCGCGCTTCCCCTCTTCCGTGGAGAAAACTCCCCACGGAAAATCCAGAACAGGGCATCCGAAAAGGGTGCGTGTCAGAATCTGACACACCGCAAGGAAACCAGCAAAGAAGGGAGGTCGCAGAAGAATGGCAGGACAACGACAGCCGATCGCGCTGGTGCAGGCAAAAGGAAAAAAACACCTGACAAAAGCTGAAATTGAAGAACGTCAGCGAACAGAAGTGAAAGCGGCTGCGGATAAAGTGACAGCACCGCAATACTTATCGCCGACACAAAAAAGAACCTTCAAGAAAATCGTGAAGGAACTTCGTGCGATTGACCTCATATCAAATCTTGATGTTGATGCGCTTGCAAGACTGGTCATCGCACAAGAAAAATACATCGCAGTCACGCAAGAACTGAACAGACAACCGATCATGGTGGAAATTGAGATCGCAACAAAGCAGATGGACGAATACGGACAGCCAGTGAAGATCAGAAAAGAAGTCGTGAACGGAGAAGTGGAAAGACTTGCGCTACTTCAAGACAGATATTTCAAACAATGTCGTCAGGGGGCTGCGGACTTCGGACTGACAGTGTCAAGCCGCTGTCGCCTTGTAGTGCCAAAAGCAGACAAGGAAACACCGAAAGAAAACAAGTTCGCGAAATTCGCATAAGGCGAACGCATGACAACAGATAGAACTACACAATACGCGCTGGATGTCCTTGCGGACAAGATTGTTGCTGGCGATCTGGTCAAAGCAGCATGTCAAAGACATATAGACGACATGAAAGCGGCTGAAGCTGCGCCATATCGCTATTACTTTGATGTTGAAGAAGCAGAAAGGATCATTGACTTCGCAGAAACGCTGACCATTGCGGAAGGCGAAGAAGAACAGCCAGTGACAGCATATCCGTTTCAGTGCTTCATTTTAGGAAGTCTGAACGGATGGAGAACTAAAGACGGACATCACAGACGATTCAGAACCAGTTATATACAGCTGGGACGACAGAACGGCAAGTCATTCCTGAATGGTATTCTGGCGGCTTATTACGGCAATTTTGACAAGTACAAATATGGTCAGGTTTACTGTACAGCCACAAAGAAGGATCAGGCGATGATTGTCTTCAACGAAATTGTGAAGTTCATAAATTCTGACAGCGATCTGTCAGAGTGCTTCAAGATTCACGAACACAATTCAACAATCGAATGCAAGATCACACACAGCAAGATCAAGGCACTGTCAGGCGACACGAAGTCGATTGACGGCTTCAGACCATATCTGGGAATCGTGGACGAATATCACGCCCATAAAGATGATCAGATGTACAAGCTGCTTGAAGGCGGCATCAAGAAAATGAAGTCGGCACTGATCAGCGTGATCACAACGGCAGGATTCGATCTGAAATCGCCGTGTTTTGCACTGTATGAATACTGTGTGAAAGTCCTGAAGGGTGTAGCAAGTAATGATTCACAATTCATTTATATCGCGCAAATGAATGAATCTGACGATATGTGGACACCTGAAAACTGGATCAAGGCGAACCCGATTCTGGAATATGACAGGGACGCATTGCAGAACATGATCCCGATTGCTGCCACAGCGAAGGAAATGGGAGGATCGACACTGCGCGACTTCATTGTCAAGCAGCTCAACATGTGGATTCAGTGGACGAATGATGTTTATATCAAGAACATGGATGTCTGGACAAGGGCAGCAGTCAAGAAGACACTGGCTGACTTCAGAGGTCAGAAGGCTTATGTCGGACTTGACCTGTCATCAGGCGGCGACTTGACATCAATCGCAATCGTGATCCCATTTATGCGCGGCGAAGACAAATGTTACTTCATACACGCACACAGCTTCATTCCGAAAAGGAGAGTTGAAGAACACATCAAGACGGATCGCGTGCCTTATGACCTATGGATCAGACAGGGACTTGTCGAAGTCACTGAAACAATGGGCGGCGTAAAAACAGACTATAAGTACATAATTGCGTACTTGCAGAAGATCGTGAAGCTGTATGAATTGGATGTGCAGTGGATTTGTTATGATCCGCACAATGCTTCAGCGTTCCTGACAGACTTGGAAGCACTGGGATTTGACAGCATCGCAGTGAAACAGTCGGCAAGAGAATTGAACGATCCGACAGTTGACTTCAGGCTAGAACTGGAAGCAGGGCATGTCGAACATGACGGAAACGAAGCAACAAAGTGGTCTATTGCGAACGCAAAGACGACTTCAAACAGCTTCGGGGAAATAAAAATTGATAAAGAATACGCAACAGAGCGAATCGACATCGTGGATGCAATCATTGATGCATGGATGATGGCAATGAAGGGCGAAATCAAGCCAGATGTCAACAGATACCTTGATATTTGGTTTGCAGGAACAGAGAAATTGCGACAGAAGGGAGGTGCGCAAGGTTGAACATGTGGAAAACACTGAACAAAGGAATTATGAAAGCATTCGGAATGAATATTGAAACAGATACAGCAACACTGAATGATGAATCGTTTCTGGAATGGGTTGGGATTAAGCGCGACAGTGAAAGCAAGAAGCCAACATCTGACGTGACATACTTCACTTGTTTGAAAATGATGTCAGAAACAGTCGCGAAAATGCCATGGAAGTTGTACCAGAAAACAAACAAGGGCATCAGTGAGCCGATAGACAACGACATTGCAAGGCTTATGAAGCAGCGTCCGAACCCTTTTATGACACCGACAACCTTCTGGAACGCTGTAGAAATGAACAGAAACCATTATGGGAACGCATATGTCTATGTACGCAGGAAATTCAAGCGCAAGAAATATGGTGGAGAATATAAAGCACTGGACATGTGGATCATGCCATCGGACAGGGTGCAGATCATAGTTGACGACAAAGGCATTTTCGCAGGCAAAGGGAAAATCTGGTACTTGTACAGTGATGAATATTCAGGCGAACAGTACATATTCAGGACGGAAGATGTCTTGCACTTCAAGACTTCACACTGCCTGAACGGAATAGTCGGACTACCAGTGCAATACATCCTGAAGCAGACTGTTGAAGGCGTGATTGAATCACAACGCTTCCTGAATAATCTGTACAAAAACGGATTGACAGCGAAAGCGGTGCTGGAATACACAGGCGAACTGAATGAAGATGCAGTCACAAAGCTGCGACAGACTTTTGAACGCTTCGGAGCAGGAAGTCAGAACACAGGCAAGATTCTTCCTGTGCCGCTAGGAATGAAGCTGACACCACTGGATATTAAACTGACAGATTCACAGTTCATCGAATTGAAGAAATATTCTGCACTTCAGATTGCAGCAGCGTTCGGAATCAAGCCGAACCAGATCAACGACTATGAAAAATCATCATACAGCAATTCGGAAATGCAGCAGCTGTCATTCTATGTGGACACAATGCTTTTCGTACTGAAGCAGTACGAAGAAGAAGTGAACTACAAGCTATTATCGGATGACGAAACGGAAGACGGACTGTACTTCAAAATGAATGAAAAAGTATTGCTTCGTACCGACAGCAAAACACAAATGGAAATCCTGAAAGAAGGAATCAACAACGGCATCGAAACAGTAAACGAAGCCAGAAGAAAACTTGATTTGATGGACATGGAAGGCGGCGACACATTGATTGTTAATGGAACTTATGTGCCATTGACGAAAGTCGGGGCAGCATATGACAAAGCTGAAGAACAGGACACTGAAGAAAACAGCGATTCTGACAATACTATAAATGAGCCAAACACAGAAGGCGGCGAAAATACGGATCAGGATGAACAGGAGCAGGAAACAGCCGAAACGAATGAACCTGACACCGATCAGGAAGGAGGGAAAGACGATGGCGAAGAAAATGAACTTCACAAGAAGAAATCGAACGAAAAGAACGATTGAAAATGTCGGCTTCATGCAGATCAAAGACGCGGCAGCAGGCGGCGTTGAACTGTACATATACGGCGACATTGTATCTTCGGCGTGGGACAAGTGGACATCAGAAGACACCTGTCCACAGGACATCACGGACTTTCTGAACGGCATTGACAACAATGCAGAACTGACAGTGTACTTCAACAGCTGTGGCGGCGATGTATTCGCAGGAATTGGCATATACAACATTTTGAAACGTCACAAAGGACATATCACAGGCATTGTGGACGGAATTGTAGCGTCAATCGCATCCGTGATCCTTATGGCGTGCGATGACATTGTTGTGTCAACAGGCGCACAGATTATGATTCACAAGCCGCTGACAATGGCGTGGGGCAATGCAGACGACTTCGCGGCGGTTATAAGCCAGCTTGACAGCTGTCAGCAGATGATCACAGACATCTACATGACAAAAGCAAAGGAAGGCGTGACAGCAGACCAGCTTGAAGAGCTGATCAATGCAGAAACATGGATGTCGGAAAGCGAAGCATCAGAGTGTCGCGCTTCAGACTATTTCAACGTCAAGGTGGATGAATCAGCGGAAGCAGTCGCAGCATGTGTCGGCTACATGATAGACAGATTCAAACATGCGCCAGCAGGAATGAAGACTGAAACAGCTGAAGACATCGAAGCAAGACAACAGCAGGCAGACGAAACAGAAGAAATTCTGGGCGATCTGTACATGTATGGAATTTAAGAAAACGGAGGAAAAGCAATGAGCAAAGAAGCAAGAGCGTTATTAAAAAAGATCAACGACAAAAAGAACGCAATCAAAGCCCTTGTGAATGAGGGAAAGACAAAGGAAGCAAAGGAAGCAAAAGCAGAACTTGTGGACATGCAGGATCGTTTCAACATCCTTATGGATTTAGAGGATGACGAGGACGAGAGCATCAAAGACCAGCTTGACAAGGACGAAGCAACAAGGGTTGAAGGAAAAGACAAAGCACCTTCAAAGAAAGACATTGCGCGTGCATTTGTCAATCGTATTGTCTGCGGAATGCGCAAGACAAAAATGGACGAGAAAGACAAGAAGATCATGGATGCAATGTCGGAGAAGACAGACGAGGACGGCGGCTTCACAGTCCCACAGGACATTCAGACAGACATCCACGAATTAAGAAGGACAGATGACGACCTTGAACAGTATGTCAATGTTGAGCCTGTCAGCACACTGTCAGGAAGCAGAGTGCTTGAAAAAGATGCAGATTCGACACCATGGGACGATGTAGACGAAGCAGCAGAGTTCGGAGAGGAAGAAACACCAAAACTGCGACAGATCAAGTACAAGATCGGAAAGAAGGGCGGCATCCTGAAAGTAACACGCGAACTTCTTCAGGACACAGCAGAAAACATTCTGGGCTTCCTGAATAAGTGGATCGCGAAGAAGTCAAGAGCCACAAGAAACGCTGCGATCCTGAAGAAACTTGCAGAGATTACAAACACGAAAGAAGTTGCAATCAGCACTGTGGACGATCTGAAGACAGTCTTCAATGTAACACTTGATCCAGCGATTGCAGCGTCTTCAATCGTTCTGACAAACCAGTCAGGATTCAACTATCTTGACACATTAAAGGATGAACGCGGTGACTACATTTTACAGCCAGATGTCACAGACAAAACAAAGATGCTTCTTTTTGGTGTATATCCGATCAAGAAGGTCAGCAACAAAGTTTTGAAGAATGTAGAAGTGAAGACTGATGGAAGCAATGTGTCAGCGTACAAGTACCCACTTTATATGGGCGACTTGAAAGAAGCAATCACTTTATTTGACCGCGAGAAGATCAGCATCGAACTTTCAACCGAAGCTGGCGATTTATGGGCGAAAGACCAGACAGGAATCAAGGTGCGTGACAGATTCGATGTGCAGGCATTTGATGAAGAAGCAGTCATCAAGGGAGAAATCACAGTTCCTGTTGCTGGTTAATGGCAGCAGGCTTCAGGAGAGGAGGAAAAGACATGGAGCTGGAAGAACTGAAAGCATATTGTCGTATCGACTATGACGATGACGATGAAGTGATCAAACTGATTTATGCAGCAGTGCTGGAAGAAATGACAGACCTGATCAAAGACTTCAATCCTGAAGCACTCACGAACCGCCAGAAGTTATTGATCTGCATGTATGTCAAAGAAGCCTACGACAACAGGGACAGAACAGCACCAACAGACAACAAAGTCAGATTCGCGGTGCAGTCGATGATGCTGAAAGAAAGGTTGAAGTGATATGTCAAGCGCAAGGATCAAAATATACAAATATCAGTATGGGAAAGTTGATGGAAGGCGAGTGGAAGCAGAACCGATCTTGTATCACGAATGCTGGTGCGAGATCGGCAGCCTTTACGGAAAAGAACTGTACAAGGCAATAGAAATCAGACTGGAAGACACAATCGTGTTTGACAAGATCAGGTATTGCAAAAAGGTCAAAGAGATAGCAGCACACCTGAAGGACTACTTCGTGGAGTACGAAGACGAAAAATACAATATTTTCGCAAGGGACTTCAGACAGAATGACAAGCAATATGTACAGCTGAAGGCGAACCGCGTCACATAGATGTGTCAGATTCTGACACGGAAAGGAAGCAGCATGAAAGTGACTTTTGAATTTGAAGGACTGAAAGAACTTCAAAATAGACTGGAAACGCTTGCGAGCGATTCAGAAATCAGAAAGACAAACAAGCAGATATTCCAGCGTTCTGTTGATTATACCGAACCACGAATGAAGGCGGTTATGGCAAGGTCAGCAGACAATTCAAAGTCAGGAAAGAAGGGATACAGACCTTCTGGACACGCTGCGGATAATATCCCCACGAAAGCGACAGCAAAAGGCGGCGAAGTCGGCTGGACGCTTCTGGGCGATGCTGAAAATTGGTTTTACATGAAATTTGTAGAGTGGGGGACAACGAAACAGCCCCCACAAGACTTCCTTTACAACACAATGGAAGAATGCCGCGGACAGTGGGACACGATAGCGGATCAGGAATATCAGAAGTTATTGAATGAAAAGCTGGGAGGATGACACATGGACATTGTGAAGAAGACACTGGATGCGCTTGCAGTGCTGGAAGCAGAAGGAATCACAGTGCAGCAGGGCTGGTATGACGCAGACATCAAGGGACTGCATGTGACTGTGTGGAATCTGGGGGACTACGGCGGCGAACATTCGGACGATGACGAAGAAGTCGAGATTGCAGCAGTGCAAGTGTGCATCTGGTCAAGCACAGATCAAATCAGGCTAAAAAAGAGAATCAAGCGACTTATGAAAAAGGCAGGATTCGCATTCATGGGCGCAAATGACAATCTTGAAACAGATACAAAAATATTTATGAATGCCGCAAGGTTCATGGCGGCAGAAGAAGCAGAACAGGAGGACGAAGAAGAATGAGTGAAGCAGGAAAGCAGATCATCAGATCGAGAACAAAGTCATTTCGCGACATCTATGTCGCACCAGTAACACAGAACGATGCGACAGCATACGCAGCAGGCACACCAGTCAAACTTGCGCGTGCTATTTCGGGAAAAGTGTCTGACAAGTTCAGCGTTGAAAAGATTTACAGCGATGACGGAGTGGAGGACACAGTTGAAACCTACGAAGGAACAGATGTGGAGTTTGAAGTCAATTCCCTTGCACCGCAGGACAAAGCAATGTTATTCGGTCACTTATACGAAAAAGGCTGGCTTGTAAAAAACAAGGACGACAAAGCACCTGAAGTCGCTGTCGGATATAGAGCAAAGAAGCTGAATGGCAAATATGAATTTGTATGGCTTTATGTCGGAACATTCGGACAGGGATATGATGACAACTATCAGACACAGGAAGACAAGGTCACAACACAGACAGCAACGTTGAAGGGCAGCTTCTACGAACGTGCATGTGACGGAAACTTTGAAACACAGGTTGACGAAAGCAACCTTCTGGCAGAACACACGGACGCAGCGGCAGCAATCAAAAACTGGTTCGGAAAGGTACAAGAGCCAACAGAAGCAGCGTAAAAGAACAATAGGAGGGCAAACACAATGAAAAGAAAACTAATTATAAACGGCAAAGAATATGAAATGCCAAAGATGGACGTTGACACCTATATGGAATATTTGGAAGTCAGGGACGATATCATGGGAACTGAAAAGAAAAGCGGACTTTATACCGCAGAACAGTTCCGAAAGATGCTGGACTGCATTTGCATGGTTTACGGCAATCAGTTCACTGTTGACGAGTTGAAGGACAAGGAAACAGGGCTGGGAGTTGCAGCAATCATCATGGAATTTGCACTGATCGAAGAATCGCTTGGCGATGAAGTCAACGGAAAGGTTGAGAAGCTACAAAAAAATTTTACAAGTGGCAAATAATACCCGAACTGACGCTGACGTGCGATGAAAAAGAATATATATGCGCGTCAGTGTCGGTTGAAAAGTACAGAGCATATACAGAACTTATGGAAAAGAACAACGGCGATGATGTTTCATCTGCATTTCAATTCAATGCAGCAATTATGAAAATGATCTTCGGTATATCTGAAAGAGAAGTGCTGAAGGCAGATGTCGCAGAACAGCTGGCAACAGCAAAAATGATTCATTTTGTGATGCAGGACATCATCACACCGAAGTTCCTTGAATTAAACCCAAACAGACCAGATGAAGTCGAACAGGAGAAGTCAGCATTCGATGATTATGACGAAGAAAACGGCTACAACGAAGCGGAAAAGCAGCTGGACGATGAAAACATCTGGAAAGTGTGCCGCGACAATGTGGACAGGGTTGTCAAGCTGTGTATAAAAGGGCTGAACGATTCACTTTCAAATGTTATGAAGTCGGATATTATGAGCCTTTTGGATCATGTGGCGTTCGAGATCAAGACCATCAACGAAAAGTGATGAAAGGAACGTGCATATATGGCGCAGGCATCAATCAAGATCGGTGCTTCAATGTCAGAATATCAGTCGGCTATGAAAGCGGCGGTCGCAAGCATGAAAGAACTGTCGTCACAGTACAGTCTTGCTGCTGCGAATGCCAAACTGTACGGCACGAAATCTGACGCGTTAAAGGCGAAGATCAGCGAACTTACACAGAAAATGGATGTCCAGAAGACAAAAGTCGCGGATTGTAAAACACATTATGAAACGCTGACAACACGACTGGACAACAACAAGAAAAAAAGCGAAGAACTGAAGACAAAAGTCGCAGAACTGTCAAGAGCCTATGAGGAAAGCAAGGAAGCGACTGGCGAAAATTCAGAGGAAACAAAGAAATTAAAAACAGAGCTGGACAAAGCGGAAAAACAGCTGGCAACAACAGAAGCGCAAACAACGAAATACGAAGCAGCAGTGAAGAAACAGGGCGCAGCAGTCACACAGGCTGAAGCTGACCTTGCGAACATGGAAGTGCAGCTTCGTGATGTCAATGCGGAACTTGCACGACAGAAGTTCGATGAATACGCGGAAAAGGCTGGAAAAGTCGGACAGGCAGTGCAGACAGCAGGACAGCACATGATGAAGGTCACAACCGCGATCGGCGGTGTGGCAGCGGCATCAGTAACAGTTGCAGCAAACTTTGAACAGCAAATGTCAAAAGTGCAGGCAATCAGCGGAGCAACAGCAGAGGACACAGACAGGCTGACAGAATCAGCACGTCAGTGGGGGCGTGATACAAAGTATTCAGCAACCGAAGCAGGCGAAGCGTTTGAGTACATGGCACTTGCAGGCTGGAAAACGGATGACATGCTGGAAGGTATTGGCGGCATCCTGAATCTGGCAGCAGCATCCGCGATGGACTTGGGAACAGCTTCAGACATCGTCACAGACTACTTGACAGCGTTCGGACTATCGGCGAAGGACGCTGGAAAATTCGCGGATGAAATGGCTTATGCAATGAGCCATTCAAACACAACAACCGAAGCACTTGGCGAAGCATACAAGAACTGCGCTGCGACAGCGGCTTCGATGGGCTATTCGGTAGAAGAAACAACAGCGGTATTGATGACCATGGCGAACGCTGGTGTGAAGGGCGGAGAAGCAGGAACAGCCCTGAACGCTATTATGACCAGACTTGCGACAGACACAAAAGGATGCGCAACGGAATTGTCGAAGTACGGCGTTGAAGTGTACGATGCGCAGGGCAACATGAACAGCTTGTCAAGTATTCTGACAGGCGTGCGCGGAGTATGGAACAACCTGACAGACGAACAGCAAGCGAACCTTGCAAAGACAATCGCAGGAACGAACCAGTTCAGTGCATTGCAGACGATCATGTCAGGACTGTCAGACGAAGCGATTGCATCGGGAATGTCATTCAGCGATTATTCTGAAGCACTTCAGAACTGCGATGGAACAGCTTCAGACATGGCGGCAACAATGCAAGACAACCTTCTGGGAAGACTGACACAGTTGAAGTCAAAGCTGGAAGATGTCGGAATCACAATCGGAAATTCGCTTATGCCATTCATGGAAAAGGCAGTGGCGAAGATCGGAGAACTTGCGGACAAGTTCGCATCATTAAGCCCACAGCAGCAGGAAACAATCTTGAAGATTGCTGGCGTTGTGGCAGCACTAGGACCATTACTGACGATCACAGGAAAAGCGATCACAGTGTCGGGGCAAATTTCAAAGGGAGTCGGAAAAGTTGTCGGAAAGCTGGCTGAAATGGGAACAACAGCAGGCGGCGCAACAGGCGGCATGTCTGTATTAAAAGGCGCACTTACAGCGATCACATCGCCAGTCGGAATTGCAATAGCAGCAATCGCAGGGATCACAGCAGTCGTTGTGACACTGTGGAAGACGAATGAAGACTTCAGAAACAAGATCACGGAAATCTGGAACAGGATCAAGTCGGTGTTCACAGAGTTCGGGCAGCACATAACTGACAAACTCAATTCGCTGGGCTTCGATTTTGAAAACTTCGGGGAAGTGGTCAAGGCAATCTGGGAAGGCTTCTGCAATGTATTAGCACCGATCATCGAAGGAGTGTTCAATAATATTGCAATCTTCATTGAAACAACGCTGAATGTAATCACAGGCGTGTTCGACTTCTTCGTGTCATTATTCACAGGCGACTGGCAGGGATGTTGGGACGCAGTGAAAAGCATATTTGAAAGCGTGTGGAATGGGCTGAAGGAATATATCGGCAACATTCTGAACGCAATCAAAGGCGTTGTTGACGCATTTCTGGGCTTGTTTGGAACGTCATGGGACGAAGTGTGGAACAGTATCAAGACAACCTTTGAAAACATCTGGAATGGCATTGTATCGTTCTTTTCTGGCATACTTGACGGAATAGTGAACACAGTCACGACAGTGTGGACAGCGATCAGCACGACAATTTCAGATGTACTGACAGGCATCTGGAACACCTTCAGCAATATATTCACGACAATCAGGGACTTTGTATCAACAGTCTTTGAAGCGATCAAAAATGTGATCACAGTTGTGATCATGGCGATTGCAGAATTTTTCAGCGCAGCTTTTCAGATAATCACAGCACCATTCCGATTCATCTGGGAGAACTGCAAAGATACGATCATAACAGTATGGGATGCAATCAAAGAAAAGATAAACACAGTCATCACAGCAGTGCAGAACATCATCACGACAGTGTGGAATGCGGTCAGCAGTGTATTTTCGACAGTCTGGAATGCAATCAGTGGCGTGATCACGACAGTCTGGAACGCAATCAGTACTAGAATACAGACAACATTGCAGACGATCCAGAACATCATCACGACAGTGTGGAATGCGGTCAGCAATGTATTTTCGACAGTCTGGAATGCAATCAGCACGACAGTGTCAACAATCGTGAACAACATCAAGAACACGATCACGACAGCGTTCAATGCGGTCAAGACGACTGTCAGCGACATATTCAACAGCGTGAAGTCAACAGTGTCTTCAGTCTGGAATGCAATCAGCAGCACGATCAGCAGTGTTGTGAATGGAATCAAGAACACAGTCAGCAATGTATTCAACAGTGTGAAGTCAACAGTCAGCAATGTATTCAACAGCATCAAGTCAACGGCAACATCAGTCTGGAATGCGATCAAGAATGCAATCACGACACCAATCAACGCTGCGAAGAATGCAGTGCATAATGCAATCGAAGCGATCAAGTCGAAGTTCAACTTCAGCTGGTCACTTCCGAAGCTGAAATTGCCGCACCCGAAGATCACAGGCAGCTTCAGCCTGAATCCACCTTCAGTGCCACATTTTTCGATAGATTGGTACAAGAATGGTGCGATCATGAATGATTCAATGATCTTCGGAATGAACGGAAACACGCTGCTTGCTGGTGGAGAACCAGAAACAGGCGGCGAAGCGATCCTTCCGCTGAAGCCATTCTATCAGGAATTAAACACAATGCTTGATGAAAAGCTGAAAAAGATTGAATCAGGAACAAACGTGAAAGTCGAAAACCACACATATATTGACGGCGAAGAAATTGCAAGCAAAACATACACAAAGGTAGATGAACAGCTTGTGGAAGACAAAAGGAAAGGAAGGTAAGGCAGTATGAAAGTTAATGGTATAGACGCAAGAAAATACAATGCGAAGCAGCTGACAGCCGAAGTGCTGCCACCTTCGCTTGCTGTCGATTATGAGATCGTGACAGGCGCGATCCTTCCGACAGAATTTGAAACAGACATGGAACTGGGAAAACTGAAGCTGTGCATGTACTTCAGGGGCAAGGATAGAAACAGCCTGATCAGGAAGATGTCAGCATTTCTGGAAAACTTCACAAAGTCAAGCGTGCTGGAAGTGGATGGCTACAAAGGAAAGTTCAAGGCATACACAGCGAGCAGCGACTATTCAAAAATGAAAGTGAAAACCAGATACAAGCTGAACATCGTTCTTGAAGGCTATTTTTTTGATGATGAATTAAATCTGGAATATGACGGAATCACACAGACAACGATTGATCGACAAGGGACACGAAAAGCACCAGCGATCATTGAAGTCTATGCGAAGAAGGCGTTGAAGAATTATAAAATCAGTGGATTTGAAGACGACATCATCGTGGAACAGCTGGCAGCAGGGCAGACGATCATCATTGACGGAGAAGAAGGACGCATCACGAACAATGGCGCGGACGCATTCGGAAGTGTTGACTTGTGGAAGTTCCCAGCAATCACGCAGCAGCAAACAGCCTTGAAGTTTTCAAACGCAGATGCAGTCGTTCGGATCAGGTACAAGCCTATGTGGATATAAGGAGGAAGACAGATGCAGATTTTTAATGACAAAAAGCAGCGTGTCGGAATCCTGAAGGGCTTCAAAGATCGCAAGATCGTGAAGACGCTTAATTCTGGCGACAGGGAACTGTCTTTCAAATATCCTTCAGATGGCGAAAAGGTTGACCAACTGAAGGAAGAATATTACATCAGGACAAAAGATGATGAATATGTAATCAGGAAAAAGAAAACAGGTGTGCAGTTTAATGAGTACACAGCGCAGCTGAATGTCGAAGAACTTGAAGGGGCGGTGTTCCCTTATGGGTTTGAAAGTAAGGAACAGACGATTAGGGCGTGTCTTGAATTTGCGTTTGAAGGAACAGGCTGGAAGGTTGGCGTGTGTCAGATCACGAAGAAAAGGACGATCAACAAGGATGAAGAAACAAACGCATGGGATGTCCTTCAAGACTGCTTGTCAACATACCGCGTTGAATGCAAGATCAGAAGCCTTGAAAAGACGATTGATATATACGAACAGATCGGAGCAGACCGCGGACGATATTTCATCGAAGGACTGAACCTGAAGAAGCTGACAGTGACTTCAGACACATATGATTTTTATACACGGCTGATCCCACTTGGTAAAGATGGAATCGGAATCGAATGGCTTGGCAAGCCGTATCTTGAAAATTATCAATACAGCAGCAAGATCAAGACATATGTGTGGAGCGATGAAAGATACACAAACACAACAAGCCTGATCGAAGATGGAATCGCAAAGCTGGAAGAAATGTCGAAGCCTTATGTCGCATACAAAGCAGATGTGATTGACCTTGCAAGGCAATCAAAGAAATACAGCAGCGTATTTGATTTTGGCATCGGCGACACTGTCTGGATGATCAGCAAGTCAACGAAGACAAAAGAGAAGCAGCGAATTGTGAAGCTGACGGAATATCCAGAAAGCCCACAAAGCAACACTGTCGAACTTTCAAATGCAACGAAGACTTTTGCTGAAGTACAGCAGGAAGCAACGGATCAGGCGAAGTCAGAAGCAATCAAGATCGCCAACAGCAGCGCGAAGAAAGTTCTTGAAGATGGATATTACACGAAAACAGAAGTCGAAACACACATAACAGCATCGAAGGAAGAAATCGAACTGGGCGTGTCAAAGACCTATGAAACGAAGACCATTGTTGACCAGAAGATCAAGAGTGTGAACGATCTGACCGATGAAAAACTGACGGAATACAGCACGACAGAACAGATGCAGGCTGCAATCAACCTGAAGGCAGAAGAAATTGATCTGGAAGTGTCGAAGGTGTATGAAACAAAGACCAGCGTCACTGAAAAAATTAAAAGCGTGAATGACCTGACGGACGAAAAACTGACATTGTATTCAACAACAGAGGAAATGAACGCGGCTATCAAGGTGCAGGCTGAAGCGATTGATCTTTCAGTTTCAAAGACCTATGAAACGAAGACGACAGTCACAGAGAAGATTAAGAGTGCAAACGAACTGGCACAGTCAGCAGCGGACACGGCTGAAGAAAATGCGAACGATGAAACCGATAAAAAGCTGAAAGAGTATTCAACGACAAAGGAAATGAACGCGGCTATCAAATTAAAAGCTGACAGCATCACAACTGAAGTCAACAAGAAGGTCAACAATTCGGAGTTCGGAACAAAGATCACACAGAACGCCTACAACGTGCGTGTCGCTTGGAACGGCAACAGCAAATATATACAGCTGGAATATGGTCAGCTTGCAATCTACAACGGCGATGTGACGGCAGCAGAAAAAAGAGCAGTATTTGACGAACGAGGAAATCATTTCTATCGTGACGGATATTATGTCGGAAAGATTGGAACAAACCAGTGGTCGGGGAACGACGCGCACAAAGGGCTTGTGTTCGATCTGGACTATCAGGGAAAATACATGGCATTTGCGCAGATGAAGTCACAAGGCGCAGGATCATATACAACGATGCTGTGCTTCAGCCGCGCAGGAAGCATATACAATCAGTATGGTATACACTTGGGCTGCGACTTCTATGGTCATTGGTTCGACATGTACAATGTCGATCTTCACGACATCAATATAAACGGCTACGGCGTGGCAGATGGAAAAAGCATACCAGTAGTGACAGAAATTCACGACAATGGAAACGGAACAATCGGATGGACAACATCATCAATCAGTGTCAGAGGTGGAATGATTACAGCAGTACCACGAGGGAGCGCGAATATATAATGAACAAAGAAATCATAATTGAAGAAGATACAAAGACGGAAACAAAAGAAATGATCCTTGATCTGCCTGAAGGCGAAAGAGGGATCACAGAAGGAGAAACAGAAACAAAGGAACAGCAGATCAAAAACACGATGCTTGCGCAGATGGATTCAAAGCTGGACTTGATACTTGCATATCAGGAAGCTGCGCTGGAATAAAAGGAGGATGGCACATGAAACCGATCGAACAAAGAATTGCTTGCGCGAAAGGAGAAATCCTGAACGCAATGGCAACAATCAGCACAGAACACGATCTGTCAGCGACAGTCATGGAAGGCGTGCTGGCTGACATACTGTCTGAAGTGAAGTCACAATCAAAGATGGAACTGCTGAACGCATACAACAAAGAAGTGAACGATGCACAACAGGAAATCAAGCGGCTGAAGGAAGAACTTGAAAAAGCGAAGGCAGCAGCAAAGAAAACATTGAAGACCGAACCTGACACCGATCAGGAAGGAGGGGACGACAATGGCGATGCAGCTAATAACTGACATAACACTGGAACTGACAGGCGATGAACGCTTGTATATGGCATCAGCAAAGCAGGGCGACAAGCGCACACGATTCATCAGGATCGCGCTGACAAACAATGGCAAGGTGTTCACGATCCCGACAGGGTACATCGTAATTGCGAACATCAAAAAGCCAGACAAACACTTTTGTTATAACGAATGCACAGTGACCGACAACAAAGTCATGGTCGAACTGACAAATCAGGCACTTGCGGCAGCAGGAACAGCACACTGCGACATTGAGATTAGGGATGCACAAAACGTGTATGTGTTATCTTCACAGGCGTTCACGATTGAGATTGAAGAAACGAACAGGAATGACGCTGCGATTGAAAGCTGCAACGAGATCACAGCACTGGAAAAGAAAGTGCAGCAGTACATCGACAACATCGTTTCAACAAAGAACGACATCTTGTCAGTTGAAGCAGCGATGAAGGTCGCTGAAGCCGCCAGAGCATCAGCAGAGGTTGACAGGATCAACGCTGAAGCACGAAGAAAGAAAAGTGAACAGGACAGGGAAGTGGCTGAAACGGCAAGACAACAGCAGCTTCAGATCATGCAGGAAGCGACAGGAGCAGCGAACAGCGCAGCTTCTTCAGCGAACAAAGCAGCAGGCACGGCGAACACAGCAGCGGCACGCGCTGAAGCAACATACAAGTCACAGGAAGAATTGCAGAAGATGTATGAAAAGATGCTGGACATCAAAGGAGCAGTCGGAAGCACGATTGACGGCGGCACAGCGTTCAGTGTTGATCCAATGACTTGCGACGGCGGCACAGCATTCACAACAGAGGAATGCGAAGCAGATGCAGGCACAGTGTAGGAAGGAGGAAACACGATGGCAACATGGACAGTCAGACCGAAGAAGGACACAACAGCGAACTGGAAGGCTTCAGGGCGCATCCTTGAAGTGAATGAATGGGGCGTTGAAGAAACAACATCGGGTAAGTACATATTGAGGATCGGAAACGGAAAAGACAAGTTTCTTGATCTTCCAGCGGTCGTTGATACGCCGACACTTGAAACGATGTACAACACGATTCGGAACTTCAACAACAATATGCAGCAGGCGACATCAGCTGCGAACACAGCAGCACAGTCGGCACAGACGCAGGCAGCAGCCGCGAAAGCAGCCGCAGCAGCTTGTCAGGACATTGAAAAGGGAATCAATTCAATGTCGGACAAAGCAACAGGCAAGAAGTACACGATCGGCGTTGAAGCTGGGCTTGTGTTCTTAGAAGAAACAACATAACAGGAGGAAAAGAAAATGGCAAGGCTCTATGTAGCAGACAAAGAAACGCTCGACGCGGTAAAGGCTGACACGACTGGCATCTTGAAACAGCTTCAGGACGCAGATGGAAAATTCAGCAATATCAAGCGTTATGGAATCAAGATCAACAAAGCAGACAGCAATCCTGACACACGCATCACATATCTGTATGATGCAGCAGGCTTCACACCAGCAAAGATGAACTTCACAGACGGATCATTCGACTTCGGTTCATGGGGCGAAGTGTTCTTCGTTAAGCAGAACAGACCAGTTATGCTGAAGGCAGACAGAACAGTTGTGTATGAGTTAAACCACACAGACCATTCAAAGAAGCTGGACGGCACTGCATCCGATGTCGGGGATGCATCAACAACAATGAATGCAATGTCTGAATTTCCGTTGATGTGGCTGTGCCAGTACGAAGTCGGAAACTATGAGTATATCATTGTATCTGACACAAGAGTTGACAGCAACTACAACGCAGACGCATTCATGCGTGAAGATGGAACAATCGCAGATCATATGTATATGCCTATGTACGGCGGCAGCTATGACGGCGCGAAACTTCGCAGCTTGTCAGGAAAGAAACTGGACTGCAACACGAACGCACAGACAGAGATCAACAGGGCAGCAGCAAACGGAACAGGCTGGACGATTATTTCATGGAGCAGAAGAAACCTGATCGAAAGTCTTCTGACATTGATCAGTAAGTCCGAAAACTTTCAGACGAAGTTCGGTCAGGGCGTATGTAACACATATGTCAATGATTCATCAAAAGACTACGGAAAAGTTACGACAGGAACACTGGACGCAAAAGGACAGTTCTTCGGCTACAATGACGGAACGCACGAAGTGAAGGTGTTCTATTGCGAAAAGCAATGGGGAAACCGCTGGGACAGACTTGTGGGCTATTTGTGCGACAACGGAACAATAAAAGTGAAGATGTCGCCGCCTTATAACCTGACAGGGAAGGACTACATAAAAGTTGGAACAGCGTGCAAGACAGAAGGATGGCAGAAAGACACATTGATGACGCGCTATGGGCGATTTGTCAAAACTGTCGGCGGCAGTGCTTCGACATATCGTTGTTGCTATTACTGGATCAACGTGACGATCGTTGCGGTCGCGCTTGTCGGCGGTAACGCCAACGGCGGCGCGCGCTGCGGTGCTTACGTCGACTTGAACAACGCTGCTTCGAATGCGAATTGGAACATCGGCGGCTCGCCTTCTTGTGAAGAACCTTTGGCGGCATAGCCGCACAGGGGGACAGGGGGAGCAATCCCCCCTTGAAGTGTAAGTAAAAAGAAAAATTAAATAATAGGGATATTGTGTGCGCCTTCCGATGCTTCTGCGTTGCGGTCGCGCTTGTCGGCGGTAACACCAACAACGGCGCGAACTGCGGTGCTTACGTCAACTTGAACAACACTGCTTCGAATGCGAATTGGAACATCGGCGGCTCTCACTCTTAACAATCATGGGACAATAACCTAATGCACACGATATTCCGCGCCACTTGGCGAAAGTTAAACCGAAGAAAGGGTTGTGCTAGTAGGGCGAAAGCCGTGAACGTGCAACAGGTGTTAAGAAGGAAACCTTTTGAATGAAGACATATAAACATATATTTGAAGAATTGCTGAAAGAAGAAAACATCACACAATGTTTTCACGATGCAGCAAAGCGCAAGACGACACGTCCCGAAGTCGCCAGAGTGCTGAAGGAAGAAAGAGAAGTCAGAAACGACAGACCTGAACCGCAATGTCTTCAGGAACATGTGAAAGCACTTCAAAAAATGTTGGAAGAAGAAACATATCAACCGCCAGAGCATAAAAAGATGCTGATAAACGAATATAGCTGCGGAAAGGTCAGGGAAATCATAAAACCTGAATTTCAATATGAACAGGTCGTGCATCATTGCATCATAAAACAGCTTCAACCGATCGTACTTCATGGACTATATGAACACGCGCTGGGAAGCATACCGAACAGAGGTTGTCACAGCGGAAAGAAGCAAGTCGAAAAGTGGATAAAAGGCTATAAGGGAAAGAAGTTCTATATCCTGAAGGCAGATGTCCGACACTGCTTCGATACAGAAGACATTCGCGTAATTGAAACAAAGCTGAAACGCGTGATCAAAGACGAAAGATTTGTCAGATTGTGCAGCACAGTCATGGAGCATGAAGCGACAATGAAGCCACCTGAATTTGATCGGGAATGGATCGAGGATGAACAATGGAAAGATGCTGAATTTTTGTCAGGGCTTCCGCTTGGGTTCGTGACTTCACAATGGTTCACGCAGCTGAATTATAAAGAACTCGATCACAAGATTGTTGAAGAGTGGAAGGAACTGGGCGGCGTTGACCATTCAATTCGATACGCGGACGACATTGTCGCGTTCGGAAGAAACAAAAAGAAACTTCACAGACTGAAAGATGTTATGTCGGAATATATGAAAAATGAAATGCATCAGAAAATCAAATACAACTGGCAAGTGTTCCGTTTTGAATATCCCGACAGGAAAGCACCGCCAGTCATTGACAAAAGGACAGGAAAAGAGAAACCGAAGACCAGAGGACGCGCACTTGACTTCATGGGATTTGTATTTCATTACAACCGCACAACACTTCGCAAGTCAATCCTGAAGCGAAGCACGAAGAAAGCGCATAAACTTTCAAAGAAAGAGAAAATAAACTGGTACGATGCTTCAGCGATGCTGTCATCAATGGGCTGGTATACACACACGGACACCTATGGATTTTATGAAGATCACATAAAACCATGTGTCAATATAAAGAAACTGAAAAGAATAGTCAGCAAGCATTCAAAGAAAGGAGTGAAGAACAATGATGTCAGAATGGTATCAGTCAGAAAGCATGGACAAGCCGACAGAGTGGGACACGACATCAAGCCCGACAGTGGTCTATCAGCGAAAGAGCATCGCAGAGCAGATCAGGAAGGGCATTGACGGAGAAAAAGACCGCACTGTCTATGTGTACAGCGAAAGGACTATGACACAGGAAGAATATGCAAGACTTCAGGCAGAGCTTGAAAGTCCAGCGACAAAGATGATCATGCAGTCAATGTCATCAATTGAAATGAACGTGGCAATGATGCAAGAAATGATGGAGGTATAAGCATGGCAGAAACAAGCACAGGAACAAACACAGAAACAACCGAAAAGGTACACAGTAAAAAGTTCGATTCGCTGAAGAAAAAGTGGGAAATGGACTATATCACAAAAGACACACTGAAAGGCTGGGTCGCGCTGAATGAGAAGAGAGCAGGAAAGGGCATCACAGCAGAGGAATACAAGGAAATTACTGGCGAAGAGTATGAAGCCAGTGAAGAATAATGACGCAGATTGAATTGATCGACAGGCTGTGCGCCGTGAATACGCTTCTGACAGACATTGTCAGGGAACAGGCAGAAATAATGGCGCAGCATGGAATCGAACCGATACAGACGGAGGACGAAGCCACAGCAACACTTGACGATCTATTCGGGAAGCGCAAAAGGGCAGAAGACGAAAACGATGCAATCGAAGCAGCACTTCGCAAATATATTTGACGGAGGAAAAGAAAATGACTATTGAAGTATCATTGTTACTTTCAGGCGTGTCGATTGCGTTTGCAATCTTCTTCGGAATCAGCACACGCAACAGAAATGTGAAGAAGGACACACAGGACGAAGCCAGAGAGGATGCAACGATCCTGACAAAACTGGAAAACATTCAGAATACTATGATTGAAGTGAAGTCTGAAATGGGATCATACAGAAACGAAATGAAGGAGATCAGGGAGTATTACATCAGGGCATCAGAAAGCCTGAAGCAGCTTCACAAGCGTGTGGATAGAATTGACAAGATCATTGATGAATCACATCCACATCAGTACATCGAAGAGTAACAGGAGGAAAGCGCGTGGAGAAGTACAGCTATACAATACCAGCAAGAAGGAAGAAAAGACGCAAGAAGTCACTGACAAGCTGGATCATGGAGTTTTCAAAAAAAGTTGTGGTTGTCTGCGTGCTGCTTTACATCATCATTGAACTGTTTTCAGTAATAGCGATCTGGCACTTCGCAGACACATCGGTGCTGACCACACTGATCAGCGAAACATCTGAAGTGCTTCGCATGGGTGTGTTCGGGTACATGATAAAGGCAGGAATTGAGAACTGGCAGAAAATCAAAAAAGGAAAGCAGGAAAATGAAAACGAGGAAGGCGGTGCGAACGGATGAAAAATGCAGCTTTAATATTAAAAACAATTTATGATAATTTGCCGATGATCCTGACAATCATTGCGATTGTGGCAGGCATCGGAATCAAGGTAAGAAACTTCCTGAAGCAGTCAAAGGAAGACCAAAAGAAGCAGCTTCAGGAACAGGCAGACAAAGTCGTGGAACTGGTAAAAGAAAGCCTTCTGTCTATCGTATCAAAGGCAGAAAAGGAATGGGGAAGCGGCACAGGAACAATCAAGAAGTCATGGGTATGGGAACAACTTCAGGCACAACAGCAGAAGTTGACGGAATACATATCAGAAGGGCTGATCGACAAAGACATGGTCGATGATCTGATTGAAGCGGCAGTTGAAGAACTGAACGCTATCCTGAAAAAGAATCAGAAGGCTGCTGAAGCAGTCAAGCCGCCTGAAGAAAGAGAAGCAGCGGCGGTCGCGGCTGCAATTCAGGCGCAGAAGGTACAGAAAGAATAAACGAACAGGAGGGCGAAAGGATGCTACATGCTTATATAACACTATACGGAATCTGCTTCATGGCAACAGTGGTCATCATCATTCTGCTTTTGCTTGTCGGAACAAAGATTGACATTGAAGAAGCAAGACACTACGGCGCGGAGGTCGAACCGCCGCCAACAGCGAAGGACTGGATCGGGTATATATGCAAAGCATTCCTGATCGCCTTCGTGGTATCGTTTGCAGCCCCGATTGTGTTGGTATTTTATATCTTCGTATTCGGCTGCATCGTACTTTCAGCACTTACAGATGATCATTATTAAAACAGGAGGAAAAGAACATGGGAACATTATGCGGATGGGCTAGTATTGACGAAAGAGGAAAAGCAACAGGAGGACAGAAGGGCGATCAGACAGGTCGTGAAGTAAAGACCGGGAACTGGTATGACTTCGGTCAGACAGTCGTGCTTCGCTTCAAAGACAGAAGCAAGGCGGCAAAGGCAGCAACAGCAATGAAGCAGCTGTGTGGCAACGATTCAGTCGGATATTGTCAGGGACACAGAACTTCACTGTACACAGAACTTGAAAAGGTCGGCTGGAATCCGACAGCATTGAAAACACCTTGCGAAACTGATTGCAGTGCGATGATGTCGCCAGTGCTTAAATGCGCAGGAATCAGCGTGTCAAAGGATATTTATACAGGCAACATGGTCGATGCTATTATGGCGACAGGAGAGTTTGAAAAACTCACAGGAAGCAAGTACACAGGAACAGGCGACAATCTTATGACTGGCGATATTTCAGTGGCAGCAGGCAAGCACACAATCATGGCACTGGAAAACGGATGCAACGTGTCAGGCGGCAACGGATCAGGAAACGGATCAGGAAGCGGATCAGGCAATAATCCAGCTGTACCATACGGAACAGCAAAGACAGCGACATTCACTGGATATGTGAACACAGGCGCATTGAACGTCAGAAAGCAGCCTGATCCAGATGCAGACAAACTTGTGTCATATCCTTGCATTAAGCAGAACACAGAAGTCGGAGTGTGCGGAAGTGCAAAAGCACCGAACGGAGCATTGTGGTATTACATCTATATTGACGGAGCAAAGGGCAAGAAGTATGGATATGTAAACGCAAGATACATCACAGCGAAATAAGGAGGAAGCGCGATGGAATACTTCATGGGCGAAACATTCGACAAAGAAAAAAACAAGCCATACAAGAAACTGGATGCAGCAGAGAAAGCAGCAGAGAAGCAGAAAGCCGCTGTATTTGATGAAAATGGCGAAGTAGTAAAAGACTTCAGGGAAAAGGTTGAAACGCCAGCAGAGCCGCCACAGACAGCCACAGACGGCAGTCAGGAACAGCAGCAAGCAGACAACACCGATCAGGAAGGACAGGAGCAGCAGGCGACAATGACAGACAAAGTCCCTGAAGGCGCGCTGGACACTGACGCAGATGGAAACGTGCCGACATTCGATGAAGACGGAAATCAGGTTGGAACTGCAACGCCTGAAGAAATCAAGGCGGCTGAAGAAGCTGTCACAGAAAACATTGACGGAGTACCAGCGGTCAGAATCAAAGGGAAGATCAGAAGGGTGTTCAGTGGTAGCATCAGGATCAGAAAAGCCCCTTCATGGAGCAATGACGCTGTCAGAGGTGCAACGACATTCACAGAAAAGATTGTCACACATGTGATGGAAGTGGACGGAAAGCCGATGTACAAGACACTTGATGGATATTTCATCAGCGGCGATCCGAAGCTGGTTGAATACATCGAAGAATAATGTCGATAATTTTGGAGTAAAAGAGAAGCAAGACGGACAATGCGCCGCCTTGCTTTTATTTTGTCCACATATAGAGGATAACTGTGTGGATAACCACAATATATTGATTGTATTAACAAAGCAGTACCGACAGGAAATCTTGACTCACGTTCAAGTGATGAAATCGTAGAATTATTAAAACTCTCTAATCAGAAATATAATCAGACAATTGTAATGATTACCCACAATCTTGAAATTGCAAAGATTGCAGACAGAATATTACGAATTGAAGATGGCAGGCTTGTATAAAGATTATGAACAGGCACGAGCCTTATATAAATAGTTTCATAATTTTATAAGATTTTATAAGATACAGAATTATGTAAATTTATGAAACGGGCTGGAAAGGAGAGTTTATATGCAGATACTTAACAGGTTGACAATAAGGAATCTAAAGCTTAATAAAAAAAGAACAATTGTTACAATTATTGGTATTATACTTGCGACAGCACTTCTTACTGCAGTTGCAGCTATGGCGGTAAGTTTAAAAGAAAGCATAACGTTAAGAGCAAAGAAGGTAGATGGAGATTTTCATCTTCTCTTATATGATATGACTGATAAGGAAAAGGAGTCAGTTATTAATAACAGGCAGGTGGAAAGTTATTACGAAATGCACGAAGTTGGTTATGCAGTGCTTGACGGCTGTGTTAATGACAGTAAACCTTATGTTTATATTGAAGCACTTGATGGTGATACATTTGAAAAGGCAGAAATAAATGTAACATCAGGAAGACTTCCAGAAGATGACAGCGAAATAGTTATATCAAGTCATATTAAGACCAATGGTGGTGTTAAATATAATATTGGAGATGAGATTACATTTGATGTAGGCGACAGGACATATAATGGTAAAAAACTTTATCAGAATGATGATTATAGAGAAGATGAGCTGCTTGATGTAAAGAAGACTAAGACGTATAAGGTTGTGGGAATATGTGACAGGCTTCCATATGGTGAAGAACCAAGAACTGCACCGGGTTATTCGGTCATTACATTTGCAAATAAGTCAGATACATCTTCGAATAAATCGGACATATATATCAGGTTTCATAAAAATGTACTTAAAGACAGATATAATATAATTGCGGATATATTAGGTGTCGATAGAATTTTATTTAACAAGCAGTATTCAGGCAGTCCAACAGATGAAGAGGCAGGTATATTAAAGAACCAGCTTGATAAGGCACATTCATATTACATTAATAACAGTATTATAAAGTATGAAGTGTTTTATGATTCAAGTGTTTCATTTGTATATAATATGGCGGCTGTTGTTATGGTTATAATTATTATAACTTCAGCGGTATGTATAAGTAACAGCTTTGCTATATCTATTAACCAGAAAACTAAACAGTACGGAATGTTAGCTTCAATCGGTGCTACTCCACGCCAGATTAGAAAAAATGTTTTTTTTGAAGCTGCGTTTATGGGTGTAATAGGTGTTGCAGCAGGTATAGTCGGGGGTCTGTCAGCAAGTTATATTCTTGTCATGTTGAGTAACAAAATGCTTATTGATACATTAGAAATGAGCATTGTGTATGCACCATCTTTATTAGGAGTACTTTTATCAATTGTACTTGCGATAGTTACGATTGTATTGTCGGCATTAGTACCAGCAATAAGGGCTTCGCGAATGTCACCAATAATGGCTATCAATCATAGTGAAGATATTAAGATAAAATCTAAGTCGTTAAAGACACCGAAATTAGTCAGTAAAGTATGGGGTGAAGGAGGTGTCCTTGCCTATAAGAATATGAAGCGTAACAAGAGAAAATACAGGGTAATCACTATTTCTATTGCGCTTAGTGTAATGACATTTATTGCTTTATATGGATTTATGAGTTTATTAACAGATTCAGCCAACAGATACGCTAATGGCAATATAGATTTAAGGGTGTATATGTCTTCATATAAAAATATGTCTGTAGATGAAGCTGATAAAAAAGTAAGTAATATTGTGAACAGGATAAATAATGAAACAAATATAACAGATTTTACTTTTGCAAGAGGCTTTAATGGCATTTTAAAGGATAAACCAAAATACAGTGCTGATTATTATGAGATGTATAATTATGAAAGGGGCTTAGCAGAACCGGACAATTATTATATTAATATTATTTCATTAGGTAATGAAGAATATGAAAAGTATATTAAAAAGCTTGGCATCAGCAAGGAAACTGCACAGAGCGGAGGCATACTTGTAGATAATACATATCAGTACATTAATAATGGAAATAACGTAAAATATTTTAATGTATATGATGGTTATAAAGCTGGTGATATATTAACGTATCAGGCTGGAAATGCAGGCAGAGGACAGTCAACTGATAATAACAGACAATCAGATAATACAACATTTTACGATATAAAGATTGTGGCACTTAGCAATGAAAGACCATTCGGATATGACAATGCTTATACTTCTTATGGTTATCTTATTGTAAGTGATGATTATATGAATCAGTTTAATCCCTGGGATATTGATTGCAGTGTACTTCTTAATATTAACTGTGACGACCCTGATAAAGCACAGGATATACTTGTGAATGAATTTGATATTGGGAAGAATAATATAGTTAATGCGGCACAGGAAAGAAGGAACAATGAGAATCTTATTCTGATAATCAAGATATTCTTATATGGATTTATTGCTATTGTTTCATTGATTGGCATAACCAATATATTTAATACTGTTACAACCGGAATGGAATTAAGAGGCAAAGAGTTTGCAATGCTTCAGTCGATAGGTATGACAAAGAGAGAATTTGATAAAATGATAAGGATGGAAAGTGTATTTTATGGAAGTAAAGCCCTTATAATTGGTGTAGTGTCAGGAACAGTGCTTTCTTATATTATATATATGGCGGCAGGAGAGTCACAGTTAAGATATACTTTGCCATTGCCGGCTATAGTTATTGCGGTTGTTGTCGTGATTATACTGCTTCTTGGAATTATGAAATATTCAATAGTCCAGATAAGAAAGCAGAATATTATAGAAACAATAAGAAATGAGAATATATAAATAAAAATATATAGAAGAAAATGTATGGAAGAGTAATAAAAGTATTGCTTTGACAGAAACTGCTGATTATAATATAATCTCTTATTGAAATACTACCATAATGGTAGGTTTGGTAATTAATAATTCGGAATGGAGATAAAGATGTTAAATCAGTTTTCAAGAACACAATTATTACTAGGTGAAAGTGCAATGCAGGAACTAGCTAATAAGAGAGTTGCTGTATTCGGAATAGGCGGAGTGGGCGGTTATGCCTGTGAAGCACTTGTAAGAAGCGGCATAGGTGCATTTGACCTTATAGATGATGATAAAGTATGTCTTACTAATCTTAACAGACAGATTATAGCAACAAGAAAAACTGTTGGAAGGTATAAGACAGAGGTTATGAAAGAGAGAATGTTGGAGATTAATCCCAATGTTGATGTAAGAATTCATAATTGTTTCTTTCTTCCAGAAAATGCTGATAAATTTCCATTTAATGAGTATGATTATATAATTGATGCGGTAGACACTGTGACAGCTAAGATTTCAATTATTATGAAAGCAAATGAACTTGGAATTCCGGTTATAAGCAGTATGGGAGCTGGTAATAAGCTGGATCCGACAGCATTCATGGTTGCAGATATATATAAGACAAGGGTGTGTCCTCTTGCGAAGGTTATGCGCCGTGAACTTAAGAAACGAGGTGTTAAGAAACTCAAGGTTGTATATTCAGAGGAACAGCCAACAAGACCAATTAAGGATATGTCGATAAGCTGTCGTACTAACTGCATATGCCCTCCAGGAGCAGAACACAAATGTACAGAAAGACGTGATATTCCAGGAAGTGTGGCATTTGTGCCATCTGTTGTAGGGCTTATAATTGCTGGAGAGGTGATTAAGGATATCGCAGGGGTTAAAGCTAAGCCAAGAACTGTATAATATTTATTTACAATTAAAGATTATTATATTATTAAATTCAAAGAACCTGAATGATAATTATACCAAGTGTCAATTGATATGATTATCATTCAGGTTCTTTTTGGGAAAGTGGCAACTACGAATTTAGGGGAGTAAGTAGTCACCTGTTTATGAAAAAGTTTATTGAAAGTAATGTCTTATGTCTTTCAACAATGATTATATTAGAGGGAAAATGTGAACGTGATATGTAAAAGATGTGAGTAAAATGTGAATTATAAAAACAAAATATAAACTAATGCAATAAGACTGATTATATATTATAATAACGTATGTTTCATTAAAGAATATTTCATCAAAGAAGATTTTAGCATATTACGCTTAGTTAATATGAAAAATATATATTATATTAAAGTATAGTATAAAATAATACATTTTATTCGTATATACAATAAATAATTATCTATAAATAGCATAAAAGAGAGAAAAAGTGAGGGAAAGCGTGGAAAGGGAGAATATTTATAAAGGCAGTACATTTAATATGAAATGTCAGTATTGTGGGGCAGTGCTTAATCTGACCGATGAGGTGTGTCCGCATTGTGGCAGGAAGAATAGGGCAGGGGAAGCCTATAAAAAAGATTATGACAAATATCAGTCAAAAGTTAATACGGCGGAAAAATCAATAAGCGCACAGCAGCTGTATACAGTAAAAGTGCTTGTGCGTGGAGTGGCTATAGCGGTGCTTCTTGCAATGTTTATTGGTCTGGTGGTGTATATGCTTACACACGACTGGTATTTTATTAAGCAGAAAAATGCTGTTAGTGAATATGATACGGTGACAGCCACGTTAGACAGATATTGGGAGAATGAAGATTACTATGATTTCTTTAATTATAGTGACAGCATTAATATATCAGGCTGGTCAGATGGTCCGTATCTTGATTATCACCCACAGATAGAGGCTGCACAGATATACATATTTGTGAATAATTATATAAGTGAATATCTTGCCGCGGATAATATATTTTATAAGAATAAGGCACTGACAGATATTTGTGGTCTGCTGGATGAATTTTATGATTTGGATAACCTTCATTATATATATGGAAAGCTTGCGGTTGGAGATACGTCTGATGAGAAAGTAGAACAGATTTATAAGAATATGGATGCAATATTAAAGACATATTTTTATGTGAGTGATGAACAGGTGCAGGCTATAAGGACGGCGGATAGTACGCAAATCCAACTTATTATAGAAGAAAGTGTGAAAAATAAGTATGAATAATAAAATGAATGTGATATGTCCTTCGTGTGGCGCAGAATTTAATAAAAATCTCAGCCAGTGTCCATATTGTGGCAATTCCAATTATTATGGACAGGAAAAATCATATATGAAAGGACTGGCAGGACTTAGGCAAAGGCTGGCAGAACTTGCTGATATTAATAAAAAAATAATTGTAGAAGAGGCTGTAAAAGTGCTTGTCCTTGTACTGGCGGTTGTAATCATACTGGTGGCAGCTATATTTTCTGTAAAAGCAATTGACAGACACAACGAAAGCATTGCCGTTAATAATATAAGAAAAGAGATAATAGATGGAAGATAAGTATTATACAGAAAGTCATAAAAAAGCCATAGACAGGTATGATAAAGATTTCAATAATACAGAAAAGAATGTACATAATAAGGCGGACAGTAATTCAAAGAAAGCTTACGCATTTGCAATACCCGCAGTTGTTATTGCACTGCTTCTTATAGCATTTATTGGTATTGCATTAACTGGCTCTGTAAAAAAGGCTGTAAAGAAATCAGCAATAACGAATAATTATACAGAAATAAGTAATAAAATATATTCATATCTTGATAGCAGTAGTTATAAGGAATTATCGGATTATAGTGATGAGATAGATGCTCTTGATAATAAAGCATTTGATAAAGAATATTCGGTTCTTATGGGTGTAAGATATTATGTGTGGTCAGTGGGATTTATGAATACTAACGATAGTGATAATTATAATCTTACACAGTCAGATGTGTCTAATCTGGCATATTATCTTTCGCAGTTTTACTACTATACACAGTTATCGGCATATAAAGATAAAGAAGTAACTATGACATCAGACAATGAAAAGTATCTTAACAAAATGCGGGAAGATATGGGAGTACTGCTTAAGAAATATTATCACATTACAGATGAGGATTTAGAGGCTATTGATACATTTTCAAGCGCACGAATTGAGCAGTGCCTTATACAAAGAGGATAGATGTGAAAATGGATTTTTTATACGCAGGATTTATGTTTGTATACATTTGACACAAAGCCGATATGCGCAAAATGTGCGCAGGAATGAGGATTATTATGAAGAAAAGCAGATTAATTATTATGGATATAATTATTGTAATTCTTGTTGTTCTTAATGCTGCGATGATAATAGCGGTAGCAGAGAATTATAATGATGAGAACAGGACATATAATACACGCTGGTTTATGAACCTGTATAAGAATGATGAATATGGCAGGGCAGTAGATTATGCCAGCAGGGATAAGATTGTGATAGATAATATTCAGGACAATGAACTGGATGAAAGCATAGCGGTTGCAGAGTATTATAATGCGGAATTTTATAAAAATGTATATAAGACAATGGGAAATACGCAGAAGCTAAAGCAGATGGAGGAGCAGTCTGATATGGCATTAAAGAGAATGGGAAGCCTGTCAATATTAAAGCAGAAGATAGATAGTATAGTCAACGTACCTGACAGGCAGACTAAATAATAAAGTAATAGAATAATAAGGCAATAAAGTAACAATATAATGAGATATTGAAGATTATTATTGATAAATCTATGTATAATTATTAAAATAACAGATAGAAGTAATAAGGCATATATGCTGAATTAATAAATTAACCACGAGGTGCAAAAGGAGAACGATGGCAGATAATATAATAGAATTAAGACATATTAGTAAAGTATATAGTGATAATGGATTTAAGGCTGTTGACGATTTTAATCTTGAGGTAAAAAGAGGAGAGTTCGTCACTTTTCTTGGACCATCCGGATGTGGTAAGACTACTACATTAAGAATGATAGCAGGCTTTGAGATGCCAACAAGTGGAGAGATACTTCTTAATGGAGAAGATATATCACAGCTTCCAGCTAACAAAAGACCAATTAATACGGTGTTCCAGCGATATGCTTTATTTCCACATATGAATATATATGACAATATAGCATTTGGACTTAAACTAAAAAAGCTGCCAAAAGAGGAGATTAGAAAGAAAGTAAAGAAAGTTCTTGATATGGTTGACCTTGAGGGGTTTGAGAATAGAAAGATATCTACCTTATCAGGAGGACAGCAGCAAAGAATTGCAATTGCAAGAGCCTTGGTTAATGAGCCGGAAATTCTTATGCTTGATGAGCCGTTAGGTGCACTTGATTTAAAAATGCGTCAGGAAATGCAGATTGAATTGAAGCATATGCACGATGAACTTGGAATTACATTTATATATGTAACACACGACCAGGAAGAAGCACTTACAATGTCTGATAAGATTGTTGTTCTTTCAGAAGGCAGGATACAGCAGATTGGTACGCCAGAGGATATATATAATGAGCCGCAGAATGCATTTGTAGCTGACTTTATCGGTGAAAGTAACATTTTCAAAGGTATTATGACAGGACATATGAAAGTAAGATTTTGCGGCGGTGAATTCATAGGAATGGACGATGTTGCAGAGGGTACACTTGTCGATGTTGTTGTTAGACCGGAAGATGTAATTATAACTAAGCCAGAGGACGGAATTGTTGAGGGCGAAGTTGTGTCGGTTATATTCAAAGGTATGCACTATGAGGTTACTGTTGAATCGGGCAAGTACGAGATGGTTATAAGAACGACCAAATGTTATTCTGTCGGTGAAAGAATTGGTATGAAGCTTGAGCCGGACGGAATTCATATTATGCTTGCTGAGGATCATACAACAAGCTTTGTTACTAATATTAATAGTGATTATACACTTGATTTTAATGGCAAGGTTATTAATTGCGATTTGACAAAGGTTATTCCAAAATCAAGTATGAAGGACAATGTTTTAGTTGATGAGAATAACGAGGTTGTTGATATAGCTAAATTAAAGGTTATGGTTTCAATCCAGCCATATGATATAAGAATGAGCGATAATGTGGATGAAGGTCTTGTATCCGGACATATTATCAACCTTATCTATAAGGGTGACCATTACAGTTACGTTGTAAGAACAGAGTATGGACACGACCTTATTGTAGATGATGAGTATCTGTGGAATATGGACGATGCTGTAGGACTTATTATGCCAGAGGATAAAATGAAGTTTCAATTGAAAAAGTAGGTAAAGGGAAAGGAATTAATAAAGATGAATAATGTATTATCGCGTAAGCAGCTTGGAATTCCTTACGGAATATTTCTTTTATTATTTGTTGCAGCCCCTTTGCTTGTATTGATATATTATGCATTTACCAATGGACAGGGACAGTTTACAGTAAGTAATCTCTGTAATTTCTTTACAGATCCTAACACACTTGGAACATTGTGTTACAGTTTTGCGCTGGCATTTGTTGTAACTATAGTGTGTCTTTTAATAGCGTATCCAGTTGCATACATACTTGCACAGAGCGAGATTAAAAGAAAAGCAGTTATTCTTATGCTTTTTGTGCTTCCAATGTGGATTAACTTTACACTTAGAATTACAGCACTTAAGGAAGTTCTTTCATTAATAGAAGGTAATCTTGCATTTTATCCATTTATTAATACAGTTATTGGAATGACTTATGATTTTCTTCCATTTATGATACTCCCATTGTATACAACATTATCGAAAATGGATAACAGCATTATAGAAGCGGCAAATGATCTGGGAGCTAATAATTTCCAGACATTTATAAGGATTATATTGCCATTATCTGTACCGGGAATTATAAGTGGAATATCAATGGTGTTCCTGCCAGCGATGACTAATTATGTAGTGCTTGATATGCTTTATAACAGTACATATATTATGGGTAGTCTTATAGGAAGCTATTTTAGTGCATATGACTGGAACAATGGTTCAATGATAGCACTTATACTTCTTATAATTATATGTATAATCAGTCTTATATCAGCAGACAGTGATAATGAAGGTTCAGGACGCAGGCTGTAGATATATGTGACGGGAAAGAGGACAGGTATGTTTAAAAAATGTGTTAAATATGCAATTATCGGTCTTGTACTTATATTTATGTATGTTCCGATTCTTATATTAGCAGTATATAGTTTTACAGATTCACCTAATATTGGAGCTATTCATTCATTTTCGTTCCATAATTATGTGACATTATTTACAACACCAGAGCTTATAGATATGATTATAGGTTCAATTGCACTTGCAATTGGAAGTGCGGTGCTTGCTACAATACTTGGAACAACAGGTGCAATTGGAGCATTTTATTCTAAGAAAAATGTTAATGGTACAATGTCAGTTCTTAACCAGATACCAGTTGTTAATGCCGATGTCGTGACAGGTTTTTCATTATGTATTCTTCTGGTTGTTGTATTCGGGGTAAGCAAGAATACTTATATTCCACTTGTAATAGGACATACAGTGCTTAGTGCACCATTTGTATATCTTGCGGTTGTTCCCAAGTTAAAGCAGATGGACCCAAGTCTTTATGAGGCTGCACTTGACCTTGGAGCAACACCGGGATATACGTTAATTCATATTATTATACCTCAGATTGCATCAGGTATTATATCAGGATTTGTTATGGCAGTTACTTTATCACTTGATGATTATTTTGTGGCGACTTATACGAAACCGGCAACATTTGATACAATAAGTACATATGTTGTTAATGCAACAAAGGGTTCGCAGACTAATATTAGGACTGCATTATGGGCATTATCGACAATTATATTCCTGATTGTAGTTATAGTTGAAGTTGTTATGAATTTTGCACCTATAAAGAATGAAGCCCAGAAGGAGAAACATTAATGAATAAAAATGTGATTATAGATATTACATCTTATATCAGACATTTAACGAAAAAGGTTATAAAAGTTTCGCTTGCTATGATTTTGGCTGTTGAAATGCTGTCTGGAAGTATAACAGGAGTGTGGAAAGGATTTAATTCTACTAAAGCAGAGGCGGCAGATAACGATACAATTACACTTAGAATATGTAACTGGGAAGAGTATATAGATGAAGGCGGCTGGAACGCTGATGAAACAATAGACCTTGAGAGCACAGATATCAGGGGCGATAATTCTATGGTTGATGATTTTGTTCAATGGTATTATAAGACATATGGCAAGAAGGTTAATGTCGAATATAGCTGTCTTGGAACTAATGAAGAACTTTACAATATGCTTACATTAGGTGATGAGTACGATTTAATATGTCCTTCAGAATATATGTTTATGAAGCTTATGACTGAGGGCTGGCTTGAACCATTTTCTGATGAATTCTACGACACAGGAATCAAAGAGAATTATTATGCAAAAGGTGTTTCACCATTTATAAAGCAGACTTTTGATAATAATACAATCAATGGTGAACCTTGGAGTAAATATGCTGCTGGATATATGTGGGGTGTTACAGGTATTATATATAATCCAGAAGATGTTACAAAGGAAGAGGCATCGACATGGAAGATTATTAATAATGATAAGTTCAGACGTATGATTACTGTTAAGGATAATGTAAGAGATACTATGTTTGCGGCAATTGGTGCAATCAAGTCTGATAAGTTAAGGTCACAGGATTTTATCAATCAGGCAGATTATACTGATAAGCTGGCAGAGGAGATGAATGACACATCAAAGGATACAGCTGATGAAGTATTAGAATATCTTCAGCAGGTTAAAGATAATGTATATTCATTTGAAACTGACAGTGGTAAGATTGATGCTATTACAGGTAAGATCATTGCTGGCTATCAGTGGTCAGGTGATGCTGTATACATAATGCAGCAGGCAGAAGCTAATGATGTCGAGCTTAATTTTGCTATTCCAGAAGAATGTACTAATATGTATTTTGATGGCTGGGCGATGTTGAAATCAGGAATTAATGGCAATTCAGAAAAGAAGAAGGCAGCAGAAGCATTTGTTAATTTCGTATCTATGCCAGAAAATGCAGTAAGAAATATGTACTATATTGGCTATACATCAGTTATATCAGGTGGTCAGAGTCCTGTTATATATGATTATTTAAAATGGAATTATGGTCTTGAGTCACTTATGGAAGAGGATGATACAATAAGTGAGGCTGATGCAATAGATTATTCTTTAGGATATTTCTTCTCAGGAGTATCTAATGATTCAAGATATATATTAAGAACATCTAAGGCGCAGACAGAAGGAATGTTATCAGCACAGTATCCAACGGAAGAAGTAATGCATAGAAGTGCTATTATGCAGTATTTTGATAATGACGAAACAGCGAGAATTAATCAGATGTGGATAAATGTAAGGTGTTTTAATATTCATAATGTACCAGTCTGGGTATGGATTGTCGCAGCCGCTGCTATCTTAGTTGTTATAGCACTAAGAATTGCGGATGTCATAAGACATAAGAAAATATAGATGTATAGGATATTCTTATAGAGATTATTATAAAAAATATTATAAAAACAGAGAATAATCGTTTATACATTGTCAGTTATTTATTTTTTTGATATAATAATTATAACTTTATTATGGTAGAGTATAAAAGTTAAATTATTACTGATATGCCTGGATTATGTACTGAAAACATATATAGCAGTCATGATGCATTAAACATAACAGCCAACGGATAATACAGCATACGAAACGGAGAAAAGCCTATGAAGAAAAATAAGTGGTATACAATAAGCGTGTTTATAATAATGTGTGTATTGCTGAATCTGGCAGGAAAGTGCGTTGCTGGGTATTTCAGGCTTCCATTATGGCTTGATTCACTAGGGACAGTAGCAGCCACTTATGTATGCGGACCGGTATGCGGTGTTATCGTTGGTGTTACTCTCAATATTCTTTATTCTATAATATATTCGTGGACATATGCCGGTTATGCCATAGTAAGTGTTTCTATAGCAGTAGTTGCTGGCATCTGCATAAGTAAGGATTATATGAAAACACTGCTTGGTGCACTGACATCAAGCTTCTATATTGCACTTGTTTCGTGTTTTGTTTCCGTGATTTTTAATTATATGTTTTTTAATGGTTATACCAATAATATATGGGGTGATGGAGTTATTGAATCACTTTTGGGAATAGGCTTTAATGATTTATTAAGTCACATTGCAGGACAATTTTATATTGATTTTCCTGATAAGGTTATAACTGTGCTAGCACTATATATATATGTAAAGTACGACAAGGGAAAGAACAGATTTGATAAAAGGATGATGACAGCCTGTATATATATCGGGATAGCTGCTATGGCAGCAGTACAGCTTGTGGAAACAGGCACACCTGAGTGCGTGTATGCAGCTTCTGATAACAGTAGGAATAATCAGAATAGTATAGAAGAAACACCAGATTATAATACTTATCTTCAGACCATTTATGGAAGAGAAAACGGAATACCAGGCGGCTGTGCCAATGATGTAGGACGGATTTTGCGGACATTCAAAATAAAAAAGAATGTGGAGGTAACAGACAATGGCAAAATCATTATTTGAGGAACTGGGCGGCAAATACGAAAGGCAAGGGGATTATTTGATACCGTGCTTAACTGTACCCGCCGAAGAAGAACAGGCAATAGGCATCTGGGGGCAACGGCATTTAGATTATCTAAAACAGTACCGTAAAGTTACATACACCAATCTTCTTACAAGCGGCAGGCTAAACGCCTACCTTGCCGACATCAACAGACAGGCACAGGAACGCTTTGAAAGGCTCATAGAGGGTATGAAACAGGCACAGGGCATAACGGAACAGCTAAAGGCAGAAAACGCCTTAGAATGGACAGGATGCCTCAATAACATAAGGGCTTGTGCGAGGGAGATTGTGGAAAAGGAAATTATTTTTGCATAAACAGATGATTAGTGGCAGGGGGAAATCCTGCCGCTTTTTCTGCTTTAGTTTGTCAGCTTGACAAATAAAGGGTTAAGGAATATAATTAGATTCAGTATTATACAAGGAGTTAATAAATATGCGGCAAGGTATTCTTAAATAAACTGTCAATTTGATAG
>OGHU01000041.1_pt1 | contig 66924 bp, 71 predicted proteins | sample 1571521 | NCBI WGS metagenome assembly OGHU01 (sample SAMEA2581963, study PRJEB24529) | metagenome | biome: Human gut stool | place: China | collected 2011 | reverse complement strand
CTTTTGGGGAACTACGCTCACGCTTTTGGGGAACTACGCTCACGCTTTTGGGGAACTACGCTCACGCTTTTGGGGAACTACGCTCACGCTTTTGGGGAAGTCTTTTTTATAGATGTTCATTTATTTTTTAGCTTACTCTATTTTTTAGAACGTTAACATATATGAATTGCATTTCGATATTTTAAAACTCTATTTAACAAATTGATAAATTCTACAATGATGGTTGAAATATACGCTCACGTCATTTTATGTTTTTCATGCACTTTTATTTGCATGAAAAAAAACAAAGTCATATATTTGTCTCAAAATAAATAATATGAATACTTCTAAAGCTGGGAAAAAAGAAAAAGATGCTTTGATTAAAAGGAATAATTCGGCTCCAGATTTTCCTTCGACCCTAATTTTAAGCAGGAGTCAAATGATTGTTGAAAGATATATCCAAGAGTATTCGTATAATTTGGAAGACTATATTCAGAATCGCAGAATACTAACAGTCGATATTGATATCCAAACTTTAAGAAATTGGTATCCTACTAAGCATTGGAAAAAAGATCTAGAGAATACATGTCTTTATATGATGAATGCACGAAAAGGCATTTCAACAAAAGGTGGGTTCGAATTATATAGTTTGCTTACGTTTGCAGAATTAGATGACACAGGATTACATGTAAATGTTGACCCAATGGTATTGCAGAAATACATAATAGCTTCCAATACTCCCAACACATTGATAGACTTTGGTCTGTCAAATAAATTCAAGGGAGCATATACCCATGAATTTTATTGGTTAACTTGTTTACATGACCAGCCAAGTTCTGGATATAAGTTTGACCTTACGCCCGAATGGATTAAAAATAAATTCGGAGTAAAATATCAAAATAGTAATATCAAATTACAGATAATTATACCTGCACAAAAAGAAATAAAGGAACTTTACGATAATAAACTATGTCCTCGCTACTTTACATTTGAAGAAGTAAGACAAGTAGTAGGGAAGTGTACCAAGATAATTAAATGGGAATGTACCATTCATAATGAAAATAGAGAGGATAAACGTAAGATAGAAGCGAACAAGGCCTATAGGGAAATAGATAAATTTCTCACTAATAATCTACCTAAATATCGAATAAATGTATTAGAACAAATAAGGCTATTTGATGCAGAACAAATTATTAGGATTTGGATGAGATTAAATAAATTTGAGAATTCTGACAAGAACGAAATTCGCAATAAAACAGCCTATTTGATTTTCATTCTTGATAAGTATGGAATATCTGCCAAACAGAAAAAGAAAAACGCATCGTCTATAACTTCCGCACCTCTATTTGAAAAAGAAGAGAAGGATACAGTAGCCGGTATTAGCTACTGGAATGAATGTTTAAAGCACATAGACGAGAGTCCGAATACAAGTAAGGAAGTTAAAGCTCTCTTTAAACAACTATATTTTTATTCATACACAGAGGAAGAAGAGGAAAATCTCATTACATTCCAAACCTCTAAAGAGTGTTATACAGCCATAGAAACTTATTTTACAGAAGTTTTTGCCGCCGTTCTCCAAAGATATTTTCCATCTCCTATAAAAGTTTTTTATAAAGTTCACTAATTATGAAATTTGAAAATTACGATATTATCCAACTGCACCATTTATTGGACAAATATGTCTACTCTCAGGTCAACGATGAAAATGAATTGAATCGTAAAACCATAAAGACCAATATAAGTTGGAAAGAAATTCTTCTATTTCTTCATTGTACATCTTTAATCGAAGCAAAAAAACAGATGAGAGAAGCTTTCTACTGTTATGCACAGACATTTGTCACCATTTACACAGAGAATGATTTCTTTTCCTCATATCCTTTAGTCGTAGATGTAGATGCCACTGATTCTGGAATCATGATAGAGCATAATACAATAGCACTCAAACACTATCTCAAGCATTTTGACAACAAAGTAGAAATTTGGAACCGATTTATAGAAAACCTATTAGCTCAACACTTAAAATCATCAGGAAAAGTCATATACTCATATTTATGTCGCGGATATGAGAATACTATATCAATGGAGATATTAAAAAAAGATTTAGGCTCCACCTTGTCTAATCCTCAGTTCTTATATCGCATTATCAGACCTATTGAAACTGAAATTTTATCTCTTTATAACAAAAGATTAATACCTTTTTATGTGAAAGTAGAAACCCAAAAATCAGCCTCAGGATCCGGTGGTCGTTTGCTTGGAGTTACCTTTAAAATTATTGATGAGGTATCATTAATAAGACAAACAAAATTGCTACCTGAATATTTAGATTACCTAGAGGAACAATTACTTTGCATATATCCAATGGAATACCCTTTCCTTATGGAACAAATAAAAGAAATGCCCACTGCTGTTATTGAGAAACTTCATAATGCTATTAAATACATAGGCACAGATCCTGTAGCTTATGAATTGCCTATTGCTAGAGTTGTCAAAACAAAGCTTGAAGAAGATTTTGACATTCAATTTCCTTAGTCCAAACATCCCTACTCCTATCCATATCAATCATATGGGACTATTGATTTTTTTTTAAGTTAAGTGGAAAACAAATAGAGAAAGAAAGACGTCAAATTATAATATATTGATTTATTTATCATTCGATTTGACGTCTCATGCTTCTCCCTATTTGTTATCGATTGCCTGGATGGAGAAAGATATGATAGGATTTTGCAGGCCTTTGTATTCATCTATAGGGTCATTCACTAATAATCTAGTTATCATGTAAACAAGTCTTTCATCATCCGGATTACACATAGATGCATCAAACTCAATTATCACATAAAACTTCAATTCTACTTGTTCCGGAACTTGTTCTACCTCATTAGCAAAAAGTTCAAATAACCGGTGATACTCTGCCCACCGAGAAGTGCCAAAGAAATGCTTTCCAATATAAGCATTTACTTCACTTGTAGATAAATGAGTATCCATGACATTGCCAGTGAGCTGTTCTATAGCCTTAATTTTAGCTTTTCTTCCGGCATATTTCCGTCTTGTTCGGACCGGTATATGCTGTTCCCCATAGGACACTATCAGTTTTGGATCTGAATTTCCAGCTTTACAATAAACTCCATACTTTACTTTCATTATACTCGCCTATTTTATATTAAATTGCCCTACAATTTTCTCCGAACGCTCCAGCTGGTAATGTCCATTCTTCAGCCACCGGTAGAGTGAGCTCCCCACGCCTAAAGGCATGAGCATCGGACACAATTAGTCCTCCTTTTTCCTGCTTCTTCCTGCCACGGCTTTTCAGGACACGGGGGTCGGTCATCCACCGTTGGGCAGTCCACAAGCTTGACTTTCCCTCGCTCCGAGGGTAGGGCTTTCAAGCCAGATTCTTTGATGTTGCAAGCGGCATTGAAGTCCCGGTCATGGTGTGTACCACATTCCGGGCAAGTCCAGCTACGCTCGCTAAGTTTCAATCCTTTATATACATAGCCGCATTTGCCACAGGTCTTCGAGCTGGGCGCGAAGCGGTCTATCTTGATGAGGTTCACTCCATACCACCGGCACTTGTATTCAAGCATGGTGAGGAACGTTCCGAATGAAGCGTCACCTACGGCTTGTGCAAGGTGATAGTTGCGCTGCATACCTTTGACATTCAAATCCTCCATACAGATGGTGCGCACTTGGCTGTCGTGCGTGAGTGCATGGGCGATCTTGTGAAGGTTGTCTCTGCGGCAGTTGGCGATGTGCTCCTGCAGCCGGGCCACGCGGATGCGAGCCTTGTTGCGGTTGGCGGAACCTTTCCGTTTCCGGCTCATCCGCTTCTGCAATAGAGCCAGATGCTCCAAACTTCTCTGCAAGTTCTTGGGATTATCAAACGTGCGTCCGTCAGAACATACGGCAAGCGACTTGATGCCCAAGTCGATGCCGATGGCTGTGTCGTGCACGGGCTCGGAAGTCTTCTGTTCCTGGATAACTGTATCTACTAGAACGGATGCAAAGTACCTGCCCGAAGGGGTCATGCTGACGGTAACGGTCTTTACTGTTCCCTTAAATTTACGGTGCAGCACAGCCGGTATATCTTTGGCTTTGGGTATGGTAATTGTTCCTTTAGCAAAGTCAATACTGCAATGTTGTGGGCAAAGGAAACTCTGCCCGCTCTTGCGTGACTTGAACTTAGGGAAGCCCACAGCCTTGGTATTGCGGAAGAAATTGGCATATGCTGTATCAAGATTGCGTAGCGCACTCTGCAAGGACTGAGAGTTGACTTCTTTAAGCCAGTCATGTTCCGCTTTGAGTTCGCTTTTCATCAGGTTCGTCAGATACACATTGCCAAGTGTTTCCTTACGTTCCTTATATGCGGTTATCTTCAGGTTGAGTGCCCAGTTATAGACGAAACGGCAGCAGCCGAAGGTCTTTGCAAACAAAGCCTTCTGCTCGTTAGTCGGGTAGATTCTATATTTATAGGCACGCAACATGATTGTCGTTCATTAGATATATTGCAAATGTATAATATTTTTTTATATTTGCAAGTGCATTAAAGGCTTTTATCATGACACTTGCAAACAGATACACATCAAGCTCCCACAGCGTATATAATTTGGGCTATCATATAGTCTTCTGCCCAAAGTACAGAAGGAAGGTCCTGGTGGACGGAATAGACGAAAGACTGAAGGAGCTTCTCATGGAAAAGGCGAAAGAACTGGATATTATCATTGAAAGCATGGAGGTCATGCCGGATCATGCACACCTGTTCATCAGGAGCAAACTAACATACGCCGTACACTTTGTAGTGAACCAGCTGAAGGGATATTCATCCGTCAGGCTCAGGGAGGAATTTCCAAAGCTCCGAAGCAGGCTGCCGACACTATGGACACGTTCCTATTTTGTAGAGTCGGTAGGACACATATCGGAAGACACAGTAATGAAATACATAGAGAACCAGAAGTTAGTCTACAAAAACATGAATTAAAATCCCATCAGCATCTTTCATAGCCTTACAAGGGCACGTACCTCCACGGTAATGTAAGCATGTTGTATTACACCTTTCTGTACATACCCGACCAATTACTGTATGCGGTATATCCCCATCTATCAGTCCTCCTAATTCGTCATTGTCATTCATAACGAATATTTCGCCTTTAATCTCAACTGCTAAATATTTCACTTCCATATCTCAGTAGTTCGTTAAATGACTACCATCACATTCCTTTTTATAACAAATATACTATCCGTTATATAGTATGTGATTGTTTTCCTTTCAGCATCTCTCAGCAAATCTTTTTTTAAGATTTGATAATAAGAATTGGTGCACTCTACGTAAACCATGACCTCTCGTACCCTTTTCAAATCGTCTAAAAAAGATTGCGGATTATGCTTCTTTATTTCCTTTACTCTCATTACTTTATTGTTTTACTCAAATTCTAACTCTGATACATTAATATATGTGATATTCCCTTCTGATAAGTCTAATTCTATAAGAGAGCTATTCTCTTCTAAGGATTTACAAACGTCCTCTACTGTAGTACAGTCTGACGCTTCAATCGTTAATGTTACTTTTTCATTTTAATTCCGTTATACGTCGTTAATTGGTAATTTCATAAAGCACATCCACATGGTCTTTCCATGTCTTCCAGTGGTATGCCCAAACAGAGGTTGCCGTTCGATAGCTTTCAACACTTCTTTGACTGTTATTTGGTCTTCATTCCATTTGAAAATCAAAACTCCGTAGTCTTCCAGCACACGAAAGCATTCATCTACCCCTTTCTTTATTATCCTTGGCCAATCGTCCGGTAACTTTCCGTATTTCTTGGCCAACCAACTGTCTTTACCGACCTTTAGCAAATGGGGAGGGTCAAACACCACCAGTTTAAAGGATTCATTCAAGAATGGCATTGCCATAAAGTCAGATACAACGTCTGGGTGGATTTTCAAACTTCTACCATCACAAAGAGTGTGTTCTTCATCCCTGATGTCAGCAAATAAGACCAAAGGGTTTTCTTTATCAAACCAAAACATCCTACTGCCACAGCAGGCATCCAATATCATTTTCTTTTCATTCATTCTTATCTTGTTTTACTCTAATTTATGCTTCCACTTTTCTTAATTCACGTAGCTTCCTGCTGACAGCCTCACAGAGAACCCGTGCCATCGTTACCTCAACTGCATTGCCTATGAACTTCTTCTGATCGGCTTGCGTGCCGATGAGTTTGTAGTCTTCAGGGAATCCCATGATACGCTTTAACTCTGGAATCTTTAACATTCGCATCAGGATGTCAACCATTCCATACACAGCCATGAACTCCTTTATCTTCCGGGTCATGGGGCTATCCGTTTCGTACACCTCGATAACAACTTCTCCTTCTTTTGTGCATACCAGATAAGGAGGCATCTTATCCATGCGTGCAATGAGTGTAAAGCATGGGTTGTTTATGTTGCCACCAGCAGACATAAATTGCGGATTCATCAGGTAGTGCCACTTTCGGTTAGCAGTGATAACTGGTGCAGGATCATCTATCTGGCTGCCGATATTTCCAAAGTTAGTATTCATCACCCACGGGCGGCAGCTTACAAGATTATACTTTGGATTCGATGTCAAGGCTCCAAGAGGCTGATTAACTCCGGCAGGCTTACTTTGTCCGAACTGCTGGTCCATGAATTGGCAGGAAACAAGACGTTGCTTTGGATTAGCCAGAATAGCCGGGGACGGTTGGTTTACATCCGAATGCTGACCGCCACCAGAATAGTAGTTCATAAAGAACGGACTTACCAGAGAAAGACGGTCTTTGGTGAGCAGTGTCGGGCACGGGGCGTCTATATCTTTACCTGCATCGTTAAAGTTATACGAGCAAAGAAACTTCGGATTCACGTAGTTGAACCTGTCTTTAGTAGAAACCGTAGGGCATGGCTTATCTACCTGGCTGACATTATCTCCATTACCATAATACGCAGCTAGAAACTTAGCGTTTATCAACGAATGGTTATCCTTGCACTTGATGGTATGTGCCGGACCGTCCACGGGTATATTCTTGCTTTCCGGATGTCCACTGAAATACTTGGATAGAAACTGGCAACCTACTTTAGCAAACCTATTGTTAGTAGTAAGCACTCCACAAGGTTCGTCGACAGATTTACAAGTATCTTGCGGTCTGCAAGTATTGTACCTCGAAAGGAAGTGAGCCTGAACAACTCCTAGTCGTCCCTGACAGCTTACCGTTGGACATGGTTCGTCAATCCCAGGAAGAATATGCTTGCCTGTCTTTCCATTGATGGAATTGTATTTCAGCAGCCATTTGTCTTTACCGCCTGCCACAAACTTGATTAGACCGGCATAGATGCGTTCTAGTGTTTTCTCTGATAAAGGTTTCTTGCGGGTGAAGATACTTGTACCCTCGTCCTCGAAGTCCAACACGTCCTTGACAGGTTTCCACTTAGCGAGACTGCTGAACATATCCTGCTTACCTTCCTTGCAGTGCGTTGGCTCCGGGAACACGATAGGCAATCCATCTTTGGCGAATATACCGAAAAACCGTTTGCGGCTGGTATAGGCTCCGTAATCAGCAGCGTTCATAATCCGGTGGTCGAAATTATATCCATAAGATTTCACGTTGCTGACCCAACGAGTGTAATCTTCTCCTTTGTGCATGGAAATTGGTTTTTCGTTTTCGTCCATCGGTCCCCATGACATAAATTCCTCAACGTTCTCAATTTGAATGTAATCGGGGTTGATGGCTTCGATGTAACGAAACAGATGCTCTGCAAGCGTCCGACTGTCTGCATCCCGGGGCTGGCCACCTTTAGCTTTTGAGAAGTTGGTACACTCCAAGGATGCCCAAAGAACTAGATGAGTTTCTGGATATAGTTGCTTCATCCGTTGTACATGCGCGATTAAAGGAGAAAGCTCCAGTGTGCGGATGTCCTCTGTGAAGTGCATCGCCTCTGGGTGATTGGCTGCATGGCTGGCAATGGCATTAGCATCGTGGTTCACGCAGGCAATTACCTTGGCGCATTGTTCACCATTTACCTTTGCTGATTCTACCCCGGTGGATGTTCCTCCGGCACCGCAGAATAAGTCAATGTATAGTAGGTTTATATTATTCATTTCTAATTTGTTAAAAAAATCATTCTTCAACTCGTAAACTTAACAATAATAAATTACACATATAGGGCAAAAGCCCTATATATATTATCTATTCCAATTCATATTGTGATTGTATATTGTTTAACCATATCTCAGCAAAAGCGACATGCTCCTTCTGCATCTCAACATGGTATTGTTTTTGGGTCAAACTAATGCTAAATTGTTCACATCTGACGTAATCATTCTTATAAGAAAAGGGAATTGCCACTGAATATTCCTCATTGAAAAGAACATCATTTCCGGGTCAGCCATTAAATCGCCATTACAGTCATAGTGAGCAAGTGACAACTGCATCAAATGAATATCTGCCCAAAAGCCCTCCCCCACCTTTTCTGCCACCAATGGCATGTAGCCATCAGCATCCATTTTTCCGACAATAGATTTTAGCACAAAGAATCCTTTACTAGACAATTTTTCCATAATTTGTTTGCTGTTATTTACCCTGCCAGCTAAAGCAGTTTTAAGTATTATCAAATACATGTAATCTCTCATTGATTACACTACAAATATACAAATTTTCAATGATATAGCCAAATTTTTCAATCACCATTTTTAAAGTATTTTCCTGGTTTTAAACATGTTATACCATCTTCCCTATTTGTTTTAAACGCGGGTGAGCAATAAGTCCTGAAAGAATCTGTTTGGCGTAAAAGACCATACAGGGTATGGGCGTACAGAAAACTGTTCCTTTCAGGACGAATGTTTCTCTTTGCCAATCTTTATTCCTGAAATGGAATTTATGTAATGGAAGGGATAGAGACTGGCAAAGTTGCAAGAAACATACCTTAGCAGGGCGGGTGGGAAGAATGGAACGGTGAAGAGGTCGGCCTTTGCCGACCAAAATTTTTGGAAGCAGCCCCTATGGATGGAGCTGCTCTAATTGTACTAATCAAATAAATCCAACTGCATTCTTTTAGCTTCTTCCCGCTTTTTCCGGATATTAATCTTTTTTATGGGAGTGATTACATGACCTTTTGCATCATCTCTTTGGTTTTGCCAAGTTCGCCAAACAACAGACTCTTCTTTCGCTATTCGACGAATAGTCGGCAACCCTGTAATGGCTAATCTTTCATTTACTTTCCAACCGTCATAATAAGTATCCGGATTAAGCGAGTCATGCCAAATCACCTCCCCCACACAACCATGTATGAGAAAGTTGCAAACTGTCATCAGGCAACAAGTGCGGTCAATATCTTCAGCACAGAGATAGGAACTTAGATGTTTCACATGCCAGGCAAGAAGATTTCTTCCACTTCCGCAAGCCGGATCTCCACAAAGTTCTACTGAATTGTCTTGTGAACCGCAAAGTTCTGCCATCAAATCACATATATGCGCTGGAGTAAAAAACTGCCCATTACTCTGTTTTCTTGCATTCCCGGCAATGCAGGACATATACAACTCACCAAAGGCATCATACCATCCAGAAAGACAAACTTGCCTTTTCATTATTAATACCCATTCCGTATACATCTTATAGAACATGGCTACTTGTTCTTTCTCATATTTCCAATTCTCAAGAGCCTTTTCTCCTGGCGAAAACCCATGAATTATATAAATTAGAAAATCATCAAAAATACGGCTTACATCAGTCCCACATTTATATGCAAGACTGACAATCAGTTTCTCCAGCTCTCTTACTTCCATTGGTGTACATGCATTCATTTCTCAATTCAATTTAGAATACAATAACGTACTGTAGCATCATCAGCAAGATACAAATCCCGCTCAATACCTAATCCATATGGCAGCTCTATATTTTGAAGTTCCGATAAAAGCACATATCCCCATTCCCATTCATAAATATGCATATATCCAAATAGCCGCCAGTCCCCATTAGAAAGCCGTTCAGCTTCTGTTATAAGCCATGTGCCTGCTCCTGCCGGATTAAAATACTTTACAATCACTTTAGCATCCAACATCATGCCTTCTTGCGAATAAATAGGATACTTTGAAAATGTTCTCTCCAGTTCTTTTGTTATCAGTTTCATAATGCAATTTTTTGTTTTTCCCTATCCGGGTAGTGACTTTTTTTTAAAGTCCTGTCCTAAGACGATTATCTGTCTTTTTGTATTGGCCATAAAGCTCCGGAGATAAATACTGCAAATTTTTTCAAGAAATACTACCCGTTTACGGGCTGGAGATTTCTGCAATAAAAATTTGCAGTATTTTCAGATCCGGAAATAGCTTTGCCGATACAAAAAGACAGATAATCGTTTTAGGACTACCAGCTGCTACATGAGGAATTACCCCAATAGGGTAAAAGACACATCCGCTCTCCCTGGCATATAGCCAGGGGGGGGTAAAGGGGATAAGCAACAAGGGCATTTGTCAATTATCGGAGACTCTGTACCTGATAATTGACAAATGCCCGCCAACCTTAGAGGGTGGGTGGGGAAAAAAGCATCTGAATAAGCAACCATATCTTGCAGACAAGGACAGCGTATGAACAACGGTCGGCGAAGCCGACCACAAATTTAGAAAGGGTGACACCTTGTTTCATCCAATTGCCACCCATAATTACATATATGCCTACTGCAGCTTAAATAATCAGTTCAAACTCAGTATTTGTATGATTATCCGCAGTCAATACCACTTCTTCATCGTTATACATCCGTTCCACTTCATTTTTAGCTTCAGTATAATCTTCAGCTTCAATCTCAACAGTTTTAGAAAGAGTTTCTATTATCTCTATTTTGTACACCATTATTATCTATACTTTAAAATTACACCTTCTCAAAACCAGTAAAACCTATAATGATGAAGTCTTCACCGCCACAATCACACAACGCCTTAAGTTCAGTCAGACTATCACAGTAAAAGAAAAAATCATCATCATCCCTACTATCGCTCGACATTTTAATTTTTACCTCCTCACAACCATTATCGTCTTTCCACACGATAGTACAGATAACATATCCAGGCTCACATCCATTTTTCTCGCAGAACTTGCTAAAATTATTATCTATTATGGCTTTAACATCCTCTACATCAGTCAGAGTTCTACCCGTCTGGCACACGTTGCACCACCCATATAGGAATGATTCATCTGTGTAATTTTCAAAAACCTTTGTGTTAGGATTTATCATAGCTTCACAAAGGACATCTGCACAACCGCATTTACTACATATCACGCTCATATGATTCATTTTATATCAAGCAGGAATGAGTATTATACCCCACTCCTGCATATTATTACAATCAATTTTCTTGGCTCTCTGAATTTGTTTTATCTTCACCTACGGGCGCCTCTTCCATTGCTTCTATTCTTTCCTGCAACCTATCATTCCGTTTTTTGTATATTTCCGTTAAATCTTTATCTATATTTTCCACTTGTTCAGCTTGATGAAAGTTTAGAAACACTCTCAGCGGATTATTTTCTTTTTCTTCTGAACCACAATAGGACTGTTCAAGGTGAGAAATAATAAAATCTCTCGTGATAATGCTTATTTGCTCTGTTGTCAGCTCCAGCAAATCGGCATATTTTAGCGAATATTTTTCTTTCCCAACAGCCAGTTTTTGATAGACGCTATCACGCATTTTTCTTATCATATAGAAATACATCAACGCAACCTCTTCCTCATGCAGTTCACCACTCGGCACATCCATATCCTTAACAAGTTTCTTTTGCCTTTCCACTATCTTCTCATAACAAATTTCCTCATTTCGGGATATTTTCTTTTGCAGCTTAATGATTTCGGGATTTTTCTGTACAACCTTTCCTTTCATGCTGTTCCCATCCGTATTTATTTCCTCTTCTTCGCTTTTAGGCGCCTCGGCATAAACAATTTTCACCTCATTCATCCCTACTTGGATGTAAGGCTTTATATCTCCCGCTGCCACAAGTGCATTCCTATCTTCTATCGCATTCTCATACTCTTGTTTTTCTTCCTCATACTCATTCATTGCATCATTAAAATCGTCCTCATTCTCATACTCATCACGAGATGGCAGTTCCGGTTCTTCATAATCATTCGTAGCATATATGGTCTGAACTTCATACCCATTTTCTTGCAACTTCTCAATGACATTAGCATTTGTAGACAAGCAAGGATGCTTACATATACCAAAACCCGGATTGGCATTCTGCATATCAATCACCTGCTGATAAATGTACATTGCATTTTTTTCTGTTAGACATTCTCTTTTCGCACACGTTCCAACACCCTCAACAAATAGGGAAAAAGTAGCGTTATTATACGGGCAGTTCTTACATTCCTCCTTATCAAAGGCATATTTCTCTAACTTGGTGGAATAAGTATCTTCTATAGCATACTGTACACGACTAGCTTTATAGTTTATCCAAGACTGCCAGCCCAAACAGTTTTCGTCAAAATGCTCGATATAAATTTTGTTTTGTAAATCATTAGGATAACATGCAAGCACACCTGCTACACCTATATTTATTGCATCCTTTTCCAGCATATTCCGAAACTCCATTATGAGGTTTACAAGTTTTAATCTACCTCTTATAAAAGCTTCGCTCTTTCCAAATTTAATTACCAATGAATTAATATCATATTTTCCTCCTGATACCAACTTGGAAAAGGCTTCTGCCTCTTCCAAAGGAGAAACATCTTTTCTCTGCAAGTTTTCCGTAATGGCGTATTCCTCGGCTTCATCATCTGACAATTCTTTGATACATGCAGGTATGTTTTCCATTCCTGCTATCAAAGATGCACGGAAACGCCTTTCCCCACACACAATTTCGTAACGATTACCGACTGGACGAACCACAATAGGCTGGATAACTCCCTTGCCCTTAATACTTAAAGCAAGTTCTTCCAGAGCCTCTTCATTAAAAACTTTTCGTGGATTGAAACTGTTCCTATCAATCAATGATAAACTGATTACGGAAAAGCCCAGCGCGGCTTTTTTTTGTTTCTTTTGGTTTCCCATAATTCATTTGCTGTTGTTTACCCTGCCAGCTAAAGCAGTTTTAAGTTTATTAAATGCTTGTAATCTCTCATTGATTACACTACAAATATAGTGATTTTCAATGATATAGCCAAATTTCCAGCTCACTATTTTTAAGTTATTTTTCTGATTATCAACGTGTTATATTTATCCCTACGCGTATCCCTATATCAAAAAGCATTCTCACTTACCTGACTCAGGTCGCGTTAGGGATAGCAGGCGAGTATGAGTGTAACGAATATGTTTGAGCCGGAAAGCCCGACCGGAACGGGAACGCCCCAATAACAAACAGATATAAGATTCAACAAATATCAGGCCCTTTAAAAGTTAATATATTGTAATATGCTAAAGGATTTTTTAGAAAATAGAAAAATGTATGTAGATTTGCATCATTAAGAAATTTATAAGATTTTGTCGTTGCTTTTTAGAGACAAAAACCATTGATATGAAAAGTAATTTATCAAGTCAAATGAAAGCAGAGAGTTCTGTTAGAACTAACCGTGAAAGTATAGCTTGCTGAAGAACTGACCTTACTACTGCCCTCATACCAACCATCAAACGAATATCCTGAATTGGCCCTTGCAGTAACCGTGCAACTGGAACCATCCAGGACTTTGCCACCGCCAGACACTGTGCCACCAGTACCTGCAGATACAGTTACAGTGTACTCTTTCTTGAAGGAGACTGTAAACTTCCAATCTCGCAATTGGATATTAAAGCTATACTGATTTTTCCCACTAAATTGGCTAGAACTGCCACCTACAGGGCCACCGGTAAAGCTTACTAACTGATAGCCCGAATAAGGTACGGCAGCAACCGTAGCATCATCCTCACCATCATACAAACCGGCACCGGTAGCATAACCGCCAGTGAACTCAACCCTGCTTCCGGCACGAGTCGTGGCGCCCCGCCCATCACCATCCTCACCTTCAATAATAACCGAGGACTGTTTTCCAGGCACAACCGGACGTTGCACCTCATTTTCAACCAGCTCGTCACGACCACAGCTGACAGCCAACAGAGCAAACAAAGCATAAATAATTCTTAACTTTCTCATAAACATCTGAATTTAGTTTATTATACAAATATAGTAGATAACGTATGCAATATCATTTCGTATTTCCTAATACTCAGCAGGAAACCTTTATCTCAAATTTAAAGATTATTTCAAAATCATTCAAATAATAATAGGTTTTGCGAACCGGTGAGTACGCTATCCGGGCACCATAGTCCCGGAACTCCTGAAGATAGTAGTTGACCATTCTCCGGGACACACCCAACTTAATGGACAAATCAAGGGAATCACCCGTCATCTCACGGAGTATCAGACCGTGAAGCTTCTCCATCCTTTCAATCTGGCGTATAGTGTTCATGGCTTTCTTTTTTTTATCTCGTTCAGAAGCACTTTCCAATAATAAGTGTTGTTGCCAAGAAGCCTCTTGGTCTCCTTGTTTCCTTTGGCCTTCCTATATGCACACAATGCGCCTATATCGTTCATCCCGCCAAGCTGAAGCGCTGCATGCTGCCTTACAGCCCTATCCAGATGCTCGACACTCATTCCAGAGGTATAGCTCTTCAATATTTCATAATATATGTTCAGCATGGCATGACGTGACAGAAAATTATAGTCCTGGGGAATGGCAGCATAACCGTAACGCGCAATACTTAACAATATTATATACTCTTTCTCTTGTTCTATCCGTTCCATTCTCAATATATAAATAGTGGTTTGATGACGCGATTATTTTTTCTCACCTCATAATGTAGATGATACCCGGTACTACGTCCTGTCGTACCGACAAAACCAATTATCTTACCGGCAGGGATACTCTCTCCTGTTCTGACGTAATATCCCGATAAATGGGCATAAATACTGCTAAAACCGTAACGGTGCTTGACCTCTACACATTTTCCATACCCGCCGCGGTGCCCGACAAAACAGACAACACCAGCAGCTGAAGCATGAACCGTAGTAGCCAGTTCACAGGCATAGTCAAGGCCGGCATGAAATCGCCCCTTTCCAGTAAGAGGATCTTTACGATACCCATAGGGAGAAGATACCCTTCCACCAACGACGGGTATGCGTAAAGGCAGATAATCCAGAATCCCTGCAGAGAAATAAAGGTCTGCCACCTCAACTATGGGGGCAAGGGTCCTGGACTTTATCGCCAGTTCCTCGAGTAGGGATACCGGAACGGAACCTGATAGTAACATCAATATGGCAAGCAGCTTTATCATCTGTGAAATCAAGGGTTATTCCGTACCGGAAAATCCATCTTCCCGGTACCTGATTTTCTTTTAGGATTAAGTATCTCAGCCGAAATTATAGGCTTGTTATCAAGTTTATAGAGGAAATGACGGCCGCCTTCACGTTCCTGCATCTCAATGACCAGCTTTTTCTTGTCCGGAATTGTAAACTTGTTCAAAGCGGCTGTGAAGTCTTTCGTCTCATGCGCGCCGATCCGTTCCGGATAATCAAAGAAAAACAAAGGAATCTGCTCGATCTGTTGGATGGCCGTCTTTTTCCGGAATTTGGAGTCCTGGATATAGAAACGCACGAAATCAGGAACATAGTCTATATTGCTGTAATTGACAATACGGAATTTGAAGAAAAGAATATCCTTGTCAATAATGACATTCGTGATGGAAAAGCGAATGCCGGCATAATCCTTATGCAATTTGTTCAAGGATGGGAAACATGCATTCACCTTTTTACGCAGACTTTCACGCTGCACACTATTAAGTTCCTTATTATCAAGCAGGGCAATGCGCTTTTCCTCCGTCTTGGCTGTAGGATCAACGACATATGAAAGGTGGGACGGCTTCTCTGCAAATTTCAGATCAAAAGTATAGAACTTACCAGACTGGGTGACGACAGATACGTTCGTCTCAGAAGAGAAAGGGGCTGAAGCCCGCACAGCAATAATATTGTCAACGCCTGAAGCCTTGACAACTTCCACATCCTCCGTACCGTAGTCAACGTACATTATCTTATCGGGAAAGATGAGATGGCTCTGCTGGTTGTCGTTGACAGCAATAACCGGAGGCCGCATATAGCTCCTGCCGACCTGAAGATATGTCTCCTGAAGTTCCGGGACAAACGAGACATTATAACTGTAATACTGCCCATCGGCAGTAACGACACTCATATTGGTAAGACCTTCAAATGACTGCACAACAGATTTCAGACGGATAGCGCACGGGTAAGCCTCAATCTTCTCTCCGGCCACATTCTCGTCTCCAATAGAGAAGTATTTCACCTCATTCGGAAAAATGAGATGGAATGTCTTGTGTGTAGAGACAGAGAAGAAGGAAGACTGGATCTCCCGTAAAGCAATGGTATTGTCAGCCGCCGTTCGCTCTGTGCCGGCTGTCTGTGCCGCCACCGGACAGATAAGGGAAAACACAAATAGGGAGAACAATATATTCTTCATGCCATACTTCATTGATTTACTTCTTTTTGATTGTTATACACTAATTTCTTCTTTCCTTATCAGATATCACCTATTTTTCTTCCGGACGAAGATACACTTCATAGTTGGTCTTAATGGTGACCTTTATCTTTTTCACATTCTTGGATAAAGCCTGTTTACCAGCATTGGCAGCACTTGAAGCCACAACAGTAGCAACCTGCGCGGCAGCATCAACACCGGGTATTCCACTTGTGGGCAACCCGTCCAACGCACCGCCCGCAGCATCCTTGGTAATCTCGGATTTTGGATTACCGGGCACATAGATACCCAGCAAGGCGTCCTTGGAATATACCGACTTCGCGAACGGCAGGATGTTGCCTGAAAGATTGATATGGGTAATCTTGACATTCACACGTTCGCCGTCTATCCCGGTTACAATACCATATACCGGTGAATTTTTCGGAATAAACACGCCATTATCCGTATAGGCATCCTCTCCCAAACGCATTTTAAGGGTACTGCCAGCCATTACGACCTGCTCCGAATGTACATATGCCTTAATCGCATTTCTGTTACTTGAAGAAGTAAGGCGGATACTGTGAAATGGAGAAGCCTTTTCCGGCCCAGCCACCGGCATCTCTTCATCATTCTCCGCATCACTCTTCTCAAGCTCTTCCATTTCTATCCTTCTGTCCTTCTTCAAGCCTTCTATTCCATCCTTTTGGAAACGGCCATCCCGGTCATGTTCATCACTCCGGGCCGAAGGCAGGCCGGATAATGCCTGCCCTTTCCTTTCAGCCTCGATATTCCGCAAACCGGCAGACAGATTCTCCTCATTCTCACGGATAGCCGCCTGAATACGGGCTATCGCCTCCGGATCATCTTCCCTATATGTCGAAACGGAAGAAGAAGCATATTCTCCGACGTTGCCGGCAAAGCCCGGTGCTACAACATCATTGGAAGGGCTTTTCCTCTTATCGGACGTATTGATCATATCATCGATGGACAAATCTTCAGCCTCGGCACGCAAGGATATTGTCTGCCTCTCCATCTCCTGAGGAGCAGACATGTCCATAAACATGGAGAGAAAGAGCAATGCCGCCACAAGCAACATGCCCCCCATTACAAAAGGTTTCCTTATTTTCATGGCACAATTAATTTAAAGGAAAATATTCCTGGACATAATTCTTGAAATAATAACCGGTCGGATTCTCCGGGTAGCGCGGCGTGACACGTATCAGAGTACCGTTTGACACTATGCGGATTTTCTTTGTATCGTTACTGCTCATCACACTCAGTGTCGAGGAGAATACAACCTGATACTCGCTACCGTTACCCACTTGTTGCAGATCCTCTACACGATCAAAATTGCACCGGTAAACAACCCCCTTATTGATGGCATCCGAATAGGCCTTGTCATACTGGTATTTCCCGAATACAGCATTCAGATCAGCCTGGTTTACGAGAAAGGCCGCACGTGCCTGGTTGTTCTTGATGTTGTTGACATCAAAACTATTGACATAATAACTCACTGAATAGCAATGGGTCACCAGAAGAGCCTTATACAGCTCTTCCAGCTCCGTTGACTCTACCGGAAGTATTTCTCCCCCAGTGCTTACAACCAGCACATTGTCATTGGCGTGTTTCACAATCGAATATGAATAATACAGCACGGCAAGCACTATGAATGTGGCGGATACAAAGAAAAGCTTCAGATAAAGGGCTTGCTTACGCTTTGCTTCCACATAGGAGAGGAATCCCTTAGTAAGATTGGCCTTGTTAACTTCCATATTGCATAAAAATTAAATTCTTCAAAGACATTACAACAAAACTGACAACCAAAGCCAGTAATGCCAGAAGTATCTTCACCTTCAACGGCATTCCAACCGGACAGAATGAACCGTATATCTGTCTAAGAACCGCTATGTATTTTTCTTTTTCCACTTTCATGATTCTAAAATAAATTGGAAGCCTTAGCTTTCACGACACTGAACATCTTGATTTTCACCCAGACACCGACACATACAATCACCAATACAGTAACTTGTCCCAGGTTTTCCTTGCCTTCCATAAAAAAGCCGGCCACCTCATTCGAGAACTTGTCCGCCAAAAGAAACATCGGAATCATCAGATAGCAGATGATCATGTTCTTCAGCCACGTATAGAAATAGCTCCGGGTATTTTCGTGTATCATCAGCACAATGGCCACCGGTGCAATCAGTTCCAACAGTAAAAGCCACATATACCGCCCTAGAATAAAAAATGTATAGGTGTATTTGAAAAGGAAAACACCGACAGACATCACTATTGCGGTAAGGGCCTTCCAGACAATATCCGTGATATTGGGAATATCAAGCGTCAACCCTTTAGACTCTTTTTCCTGTACTGCAAGGACCTGGTTCTTCACCATATTCGTCATAGTCTCTATGGATTTGTTGCCCGTATCACCACCCAGGTCGTTGATGAGGTTGTCTTGCAGTTCAACGCAGACCGTCTCAACCAGATGAAAAACCATACCGGCAGAAGTGGCAATGAAACAGACAACCAGACATATCTTCACCTGCCCCCAGTATGCGGCCACATCAAAACGATGGTTGTTGCTTGAAAGATTCTTTTGCCACTCATCCCATAGTTTCATACCGATCAGAAAGACAACAATGGCTATCATTATATACTGGAAGGAGTCATATACAATATATGATTTCGTCCGGTCATAAGCCACTTGAATGGATTCTATATTTCCCATAATCATCATTTTAGAAGTTGTAACTCAATGATATCACGGGTGGCCATCGATGTGCCCAGAATCATATCCACTGTATGCAGCCTCTGGAGCAGTTCATCCTGTTCCTTCTTTATATCCATCAGACTCTTCAGACGCTCACTGTCATTCATCTTGAACTTACTGGTCATCGTATTCGAGATCAAGGATATCAGAGAATTATTGGTCGCAAGGAAGTCAGTGACATTGCGCTCAATGGAAGAAGCAAGGGACAAATCGACCTTATCGGCACGGACAATAACGTCAGTACACCGGTCCACTATATAGGATTGCCGCTCAATCAATGATTTGGCATAAGCTGCATCCCTGATTGCCGAAGAGACGTCTGTGACAAACTTAAGGGTAGTGGTAAGGATAGAAGCCTGCTCTTTCAGCTTCAGCAACTGGTTGCCCCAGGTTGCCGCATTGGTAATTTGGTTGGCTATGGTATTGGCATTCATCGCGGCGTCAGTCACCGGGATCTGTGCATGTGCCAACCGTATCGAACAGCACATCACGAATAGGGATAATAAAAGATGTCTCATGTTGTCATTTTTTAGAAGTTAAATATGTTTCAATGGCCGTTTGCATATCATGGCCGTTTGTACTATACAGCCGGTCCAGAGCAGCACGTTTCTCTCCCTGAGTCTGGAATGCAAGATACTTGCGTGCCGAAGCTTCCAGACGGACCGTCAAGGCATAGTTCTCGCCAAATCTGATCCAACACTCTGAATAGGGATGCGTACAGTCATAATTGTTCTGTATGGACTTCATCTGATTGATGTGGGCATTGTTCTTTATCATAAAGGTCTTGATCACCGCATCATATACGACCTCGGTACCTTCAAGCACATACAACAGTTGGGTATTGGCTATAATACCTTTCGTATATTCATTTTCCGGCAGCTGGAAAGGTGACTGGATAATGGTCATGACAGCTCCGTTCTCTTTTCTGATTTTCTGGTAGAAGAAAGCGACGGTCTGATGTATGTCACCCTGCAGTGAGTTGGAAGACTTCATCTGGGCTGTCTCGGCATATTCATCAAAAATGATATACCCTTTTTTTGAAGGATCTGACAATATCTTATTATTGATGACGTCAAACAGAAGGCTCATCACGACAGAAGCAACAAAAGGGTTTGCCTTGACTTTGGTCAGTTCAAAATGGATGAACCTCTTATCACTCAGGCTGCTGGCGACACCTTCAGCGGCACACAGATTCGCGTAGCTCTTGCCGGGCATGAACTCACTGCAAACATGCCGGAAAGAATCAATGTCAAAGTAATCCGGCCTGATGTCACACTTCTCACACAGACTCTCATAATTCTGCGTGAGATAAGTGTAGAAACCCGGAAAAGAATGTCCTTGGCTGACATCACAATAGTATTGGGAAAGCATCTTCCGCAAGGCTACAGTCAGATTGGGGTCTGTCGAGCTGTTCTGCCAAAAACGCAGGCAGAGTGCGACCAGTGTCTCCTCCTTTTCGGGGGTCATGGGTGAACCTCCGAGATCGAAAGGATTGATGCCAAGGGGCTGGTTCTGATCATACTCAATGTGTATGGCTATCTCCGGATAGAGGTAACACAATTGCTTGAAGCTGTTTCCGAATTCAACACCCACCACTGTAAAGTCCTTGTCCAAGAGCTGGTGGATGATATTATTCGTCAGAAAGGATTTCCCGGAGCCGGTTGGTGCGATAACCACGGCATTACGCGCCTTGATACGGCGGTTGTTGGCATCCCATATATCCTTGCGCAGCGGAATCTGAGTCAGGCGGTCGTTGAAAAGAATACCGTCCGGATCATCGGAAAAGCCTGTATAGTGGACAAAGAAAGCTACGGCAAGGGAGAGCGAAGTCATGAACATATATTCCAGCCTGAGCGAAGATACACAGCCAACTATTCCACCGGCATATAAATCCGCAAGGTTGCCATATGAGGGTATATAATATTTCAGATCAAACAAGTCGAGCGATGACCGCAACTCCTTCTCGGCCAGTTCCAACTGTTGAGTATCTTCTTCCCACAGAACAACCGAGTAATGGGCATAGCAGAGGATCTCGTTATTGTCCTTAATCTCCTTGACCAGTTCCGTCATTTTGGCAATCTTTGCCGGCGAGTTGATTCTGTCCCAGCCACGGTTGGCGATATGGGAATCCAGATTACGGCGCAACATGTCCTTCAACTTCTTGTCCGAATAAAAATAAAGGATCTGGTTATACACATGGTTATGATTGAGATGAATGCCGCCAAATGCCTCGGAAGGAGACATATAAAGTTCGGACTTGTCCTTGGAAACAGTGTAGTCCTTTCCATATACCGGATACTGTTCAGGCAAGAACTCGTCGTCTGTGATGGCATACACCCGCGCCTTGGTATTTCCAGCAGTAATCTGCTCTTCAAAATGTATATCACGTATTCCGTTCTTTTCCGAGAAATTAGCGGAAAGGAAAAGATACTCCCGCAGTTCATCCAAGGAAAGAAAGTCAATCCTTGTATTACGCAGCGCAGACAGATTATTTATGGCAAACTCAACGGCCGACAAGAACTCATCCAACCTTTCTGAATCCTCACCGGAAAGATTCTCCTTAAAAGAGAATATATTCTTCACATATGCGGAGGACAACGACTGTATTCCTGCCAGAGTGAAGGCTATCATACAGCTGTGCTTGAGATATTTCCTTCCTGAAAAGTGCTCCTGATCAGATTTGGCCAGATACGACATCCCCACACCGGTTGACTGGAAGGGAAGACTTCTGAAAATATCCTGCTTATGCACCCAACTATTGTCAGGCATATGGGAGAATGCCTGTACAAATACAGCATGGCGTGTTGCCAGTTCATCCTTGTAAAGTGAATACACCTCAGGCGATGACAGTCTGACCACATAGGTCAGACTGCCGTTCTTTCCAATAACCATCCCATGGCCTTCCCTATCCGGAATGATGTCATGTATAGGATAAAAAAAATCATTGTCCATATCTTCTTTGGTTTAAAGCCCTATAAAGCCCACGGTTCGATATTGTGATAACACGGTTGTCCTTTCTTATCTTCACTTTGTCGGATTTCCTATAGAAATACACATAAAGAGCTGTCGGAATTCCCAATTCAATGACCGCCTCCACAAGGAAGGACAGTACAGTTCCCTTCTGCAAAATCGAACTGAAAGAAAACAGGACAAAGACAAAGCTCACCAGATAGGCACAGAAGACAATATAGAAATAGTGACTCAGCACCCCCTTGATTTTGCAGGGAGAATCCAGTCCCCTATATACCTTGCAAATATCCATCAGATGCTGAAATTCATACTTGCCAGTTTCGAAGCTATGAATCCGATAGCCGCAATACCGACAACAATAAATATCATCCCCTCTCCCACGGATATCCAACCGTCCTGCTTTGACAGCCCGTTCTTCCCGCGAAGAGCTTCTTGGTTATAGATTACAAGTCCGATAAATCCGCCCAACATCAACAGACCGATGGCGGGTATCAGCCAGGAAGACAGCATGCTGTTTATGTCTGACCTGGAGTTTGCTGTCTGTGCAAACATTGAGGACGATGCCTGAAGCATCAGACCCAATAAAACAATTTTCTTTTTCATAATTATCTTCTTAAATAGTCATTGTAATTGTTGTCGTTAATCCAATCCTCCACGGATATGTCAAGGATTTCCAGTTTGTCCCTATCTTCATTAAGCTGGAACTCGTAGGTATAGCTCTCTCCAGCCCGGAACTCTGTACCATCCACCGAATATGTGTACTGTTTCCCGGACTTCAGGGTAATGAGCATTTCTTTCCCTACTGTAACATGAGGAACGACAAACAGCCGGCCACCCGTAGAAGCCACCTGACCGGATTGTAAATCCGTGAACTCCCCGATACAGATATTAAACCTGCATGTTACCGGAGAAGAAAGAGACAGCCCCGTAACCTCCTCACCTTTAACGCTAACCACAAGTTTGCTCAAAGCATGGTACAATTTGACAGATAGGGAGACTGAACCTGGCGCAATGGGAGACGCAACCCTACTGTATAGTACATCGGTTTGCTTTGTCATATCAAGCGGCAGGACCGGTGGGGAGTCATTCGACGAATAGGGATAATAAGCATATACCTTACCGGCTTTAGTCACATATACGGGCTTATCCATTGCCCACGCCCCAGAGTTGTAGCTTGCGCTCCAGACACCGCTTCCTTCATAAGGTTGCCCGGCTTCCGAAGTGATATACATGCCGACTGGAGAGGAAAAATTCTCGGATTGGCCGGATGAACTGCTTACGACATAACAAGAGTTGATCTTCATCTCCGGCTCTGTCTTGCCATCGTTCTCATCACCGCCACATGCGGCGGTAATGAGACAAAGTGCTAAAGGAATAATTACTTTCTTCATATCAGATAACTAATTAATGTCTACAGAATTTTTCTTCAGTTGAAGAAGAGTTACCTTTATTGTTTTTCCGGATGACGCTTGGGTAAACGTTACCACACCACTACGGGCTGAAGCATTCGGATTGTCTCCAACAGTTATCTTAGATCCGGAAACAGAAGCCCAGGACACATTGCTGGAGCCAGAATAACTGACATTCTCTGTGCCAGTTTGTACGCCGTTCCACTTCACGACCCTAGTAGAGACAATTGAATAACTCTTGGAATCACCTCCGGCGGCTATGCTGCTCCAGCTGGTACTTGTCGAGCCGTCACTAAAGGTAAATGTATCTGTATAAGAGACAGAACCAGCCGATTGTCTGACGGTAACGTCAGCCGTCTTACCACCACTGGAGGCACGATAAACACCACTTCTAGCACTTGTTGTAGTGTTATTATCGAAGGAAACCGTAGAACCGCTGAGCGAACCGGTGCCGGAAACTTTACTCCATGTAGCTGTTACTGCAACAGACTGAGACTCTGTATCAGTCTTGGTGACAACACCGTTCCACTTCGTATATTTAGGACGGGTCTGGTTAGCTTTACAGCTCAATGCGGAGTTTCCTCCGGAAGCGGCTACAGGATTAGGAGAAGCACTCACTGTAAGGCTGCTAGTGGTCCAACTGCCATATTTGGTAGTCATGCTGCCCGCAGACTGGGTAACTGTACAAGTGGCAGACTTGCCACCATGAGTGGCAGTATAAGTCACACTGCGGGAAGATGCAGAAGTATTGTTGGCAGCCGTCACCGTAGCACCGGAACGGGTGAAACCGGTGGCACTACCGCTAACTGTAGGAGTAGCCTTTTCGGTATTGGTAACAGTTCCATTGGTCAGGACATCACGGACAGCAGAATAGGTCAGGGTTGACGTACCACCCGCAGCAGCGATGGTAGTCGGGTTGGCCGTAATGGTAACCTTCCAGGCACCATAAGTTATCTCGCCCGCAGACTGGGTGACCGTGCAAGTGGCAGTCTTACCACCATGAGTAGCAGTTACCGTACAGCTACGGGAAGATGTCGTGGTATTGTTGCTGGCAGTTAGTGTAGTTCCACTCAAAGAGAAGCCGGTACCGCTCGCGCTCAATGCAGGAGTACCCTTCTCTGACTCGGTACCACCGGAACCGGAAACACCGTTCCATGTCCAGGTGCGGGTACGGGTAGCGGATGCGGTTATTGTAGAAGTACCACCGGTACGGGCAATAGTAGTCGGATTAGCTGATACAGTAACAGTCCAGTCGCTCCAAGAAGCATACTGTTTACTACCTGCAGACTGGGTGACCGTACAAGTGGCGGACTTGCCTTCATGAGTGGCAGTATAAGTCACACTACGGGAAGATGCAGAAGTATTGTTGGCCGCCGTCACCGTAGCACCGGAACGGGTGAAGCCGGTGGCACTACCGCTAATTGTCGGAGTAGCCTTCTCTGTGCCGGTAACAGTTCCATTGGTCAGAACGTTACGCACAGCGGAATAGGTCAGGGTTGACGTACCACCCACAGCAGCGATGGTTGTCGGATTAGCGGAGATAGTAACAGTCCAAGCACCATATGTGATTTCACCCGCAGACTGGGTTACCGTGCAGCTTACTTGTTTATCCGATTCAGCTTGTTTAAATGTTATTATTCCCGTTCTACTATTATCCGTATCTGTATTTTCAGCTACTGTAACTTCCAGCGTCGGCTTATCAAACGTTATCCAATCCACAGATGATGAGCAGTCATAATCAAGAGGCGTTTCTGTTCCAGGTATCAATGTACCATTGACAGAATAATATTTTTTAGAAGCAATTGCGAGGTTAAAGGTGCCGCCTTTACTTGATATGTTCTTTTCTATCGGAGTCACTGCAAACTGGTACTCCAAGATCTTGCCCATAAACGGCAATTCCACCACATGCTCGCTTTCAAACAGACGGTCTGCAGATAATTTAAACTCTTTCGAGTCATCAAAAATAATAAAAGGGTCGGCTGCACTAAAAGTCTGTTCCGGGAAAATGGCACTAAAGCTGACATCGGCTGCGTTACCATCCTTGAACATAACAATATCCTGCTGGCCGTCATCGAACAAGGTACGTATCTCTCCTGTCGAAAGATTCATGATACAGCCTGTATATGCATCATTGACAACGGCAGTTCCGGCAGCACCCCCGACATTCTCCCGGCTATAGGGAACCACAACTTTCGATAGCTTGTGGATAAAGGTTAAAGGAATATTGTTTTTGCCTGAGCCGTCAGTGTTCCTGGCATACATCAGGTCTGATTCTGTCAGACTTTCCTGGTCAGCAGCCACATGGAAAGTGAACTCCAAAGGGTTGTCAACAGTAGCATACGGGTAATATGCATAATAGTCAATGGGATAGGATGTTATGAATATTGAGTTGCTTTCCCCATCCGGTACAAATTTTTCACCGTCAAATATATATTTCTTGTTGTCTGCAAAATTACCGGAAGGATGCAATTGGGCCGGAACCGACTCGTCATCACGCGCGGCCGCAAAAACTCCGATAGCATCCCCCTTCTCAAATTCCGTATCTGTCGCACGGGTGGATGGCTCTGGAGACAGATAGAAACAGACAGGGGATGAACCGGATGTTCCGGTGTCCTTCTCACACCCGAGGAGGAGTGCCAGCAGGAGTACAGATATATATGATAAAAAATGTTTCTTCATACTTTTTCTTTTTATGGGGAGCCCCCAATTTTATATACAGAAGCCATGCCTATCAAAAGCAGGCTTCTGTATATCAATCGTCATTCTCAAATTACAGGAACAAGGGAAATGTCATTATTCTGGCTGTCCGTCCACGGTTCGATTGTCACACCGGACTGGCCTCCGGACGGGTCCTCACCACCACCGATAATAAGACCGTTTCCGTCAAGGGAAATGGAATAGATGTTACGGTAAGAGGCTGCCCATGCTGTACCTGCCGGGAAATCATATTTCAAGTCTCTTCCGTCAATCGTGAAGACAACCTGCATGTCTTTTCCGGAAGTGGCGCTTACCGGAAAAAGAATGCTGGAAAGGGAAACATAGTCCTCCGTCAATGTCTGGTTGGCCGAGAAACTGACATCTCCATCCTGGGTGGTTGTCACCGCCCCAGTAGCAATGTTGTAGCTGCCTTTGGTCTGCAACGGTTTGGCCGCACCTGTATTCTTCAGAACCACAGCGGTAATCTTGCCTTCGCCACCCTTGTAGTCCGAAGTCTTTCTGATCTTGAAGACAACCTGGGTCAGGGCATGCTGCATCTCAATGTCCACATTACGGGCAGTGATGCTCACCTTGCTGTTTCCCTCCCCGTACAAGTGGTCTGTCTGCTCGCTGATGTCAACCGGTACAGCCTTCGGGTCCGCAAGGTCGCTCTTATAGGGATAATAGGCGTATACAGTACCCTCATTCTCATCAAGTAGGATATTGTCGCTCTTGAATCCCTTACCGGTAAAGACAAAAGGGATGTTACTGTAGGATGCCGAACCCTTGTACGGAACGTCAATGGAGTTGTCCACGACATAGACGCCCAGCTGGTCATTGTTTTCCCAGGCAGTCTTTTCAGCTCTTGTTACCGGTGACTTCCCGATGTACGCGTTGACCTGCATCGTATTGGTGCCGTCAACTCCATTCTTGTCATTGAACTCTTCTGTGCAGCTGCATGCCAACAGTGCAAGCAGGGCTGCCGAAACTAATTTGATTTTCATATAAAAAAATTTAGTGAATAAAAAATTATAATACGGGTTGGATTTCTCCCCAGTCCAGATCGCGCCAGCCGGCTATGGTAACAACCGGATCGACACCTGCATTCAAGTCGATGACAATCTCGAACACGATGCCGTCAGATGTAAAATCTGCCAGGACAGAGGAAAGGTCCACTTCCGGATAATATTTCTGAGAATTGGTCACAACTTCCATACAGAGCGTGTTTTCCACCTTATTGGAAAGCCCGAACACATAGGCTTCGGAAGTATATTTCCCCTCTTTCTCTATAAAATCAAAGACCAGACCGGCATAGGAAGGCTGGGGCTGGTTGGTATATATCTTCCGGGAAATGATTACTCCCTTGAGCAAGGCTTCCATCCCGGAAACAGTCTGGGCAGGCGCAAGTCCTCTTATTGTCACATTAAATATGATCTTTTGCACCATCGGCGAGAGAACGAACTCCCGATAGGTTGTATCCTCCGGAAGAATGGTGCCACTCTCCTTGCCCATAAAGACCAGATGCTGTGGATTCGCTATAACCGGACAGGCATATTTGGCCGAAACTACCGTATCGGCATAAATCTCAATTGTCGAGATGTCGCCTGCATTACGGATTTTGTTGTTGAAACGGGTATATGCGAGGAATCTGTATGTTCCGGCATCCAGCTGTGACAAAAAACGGTTGCCTAGAGCGAAATAGTCAGGTTCCCCCAGTTTCTCGGTATGCTCCACACCGGTATGGTAGTCATAATAGCGTACTTGAATTTCCTCCGTTGTGGACGGTACAGGTCCCTTGTCCGACACTGTGGCGGAAAGAAACCCCTTGGCCTCACACTCTTCCTTGAAAAGATTCTCACAAGAAGAGAACAATACGGCAAGGCTGGCATAAAATAAGATTTTCAAGTTTCTTCTCATTGCTCAAAATTTAAGTTATAGTCATTTATTAGCTGATAGATTTCCGGATCAAGGTTTCCCCTGAACCATTTCCCGGGATCAAGACGGCACGCCTCACTGAAAGCGGACACCGCATCCTCAAACCTCTTTTCACGTACATACAGAATCGCAAGCAGATAAAGGGTATCCTCGTTCTGCGGCAGGGAGCGCAGTATCTCGACAGCCTGGCGGTCATATCCGAGGCTCATCAGACAGACTGCCGTATTATGGTCATTGTATTCACTGAGTACCGGCAGGGCGGCCTTGTACTGCCGGTTCTCCAGCTGTTTGACAGCATCCATATAAGCTGTGTCTATAACGGTTGTATGAATGGTATCCTTCACCATCTCACTACGGTGCAGATGGAACTGGAAATTCACTGCACGCAGCTGCGGATACAGTTTCTCCCTTATGTACCGGTAATCATGGAAATTCCTGAGTACCTCCTCGCGGGCATCGTTCTCCTTGACAGATGCAATGGCATTCAATATCGCGCTGCGCTGCGTAATATTCGAGTCATTGCGGATGAGACCGACAAGCTTTGTCCAGTCCTCCCCTATCGCATCGGCACGGAAAAGGGCGACTGCTTCCCTGTCATCCGTACGCTGTATCAGATACGACTTGAGCTGTTTTGCACGTTGTCTGGCCAGCTGCATGTTCAGATAGTCTGTACCTTCCGGTGAGGATGTGGCACACATATGCACACTGTCAAGTACCAGCTCACCGGTATATGTCAGTTTGTGCATCGTCTCCATCACCTTGTCTATCTCTTCCTTGTTGTTCCCTATCCGTTCGTCAAACAGCGAGGAACCCGCCTGATAGCTGATAAAAGCGGTTTGGTTGGCAGTAGCATGACGGGAGACTATTATCCGTTTGTATCTGGGCGCATGGTCCAGGAACTGTACCATTGAGGATATATAGTAGGTAAGCGTGTCGCTCTGGGGCAACTGATAACGGCTCTCGTCCATTGCAACCACGATACCGTCTATAGTCACGTCAATCTTACGTATATTCTCATCCGCCTCGATATTCTGCGAATAGTAGTATTCAAACCGGTCACCGTTCTGTATTACGGTATCCAGGCGGCATGGCTCCTTGGGAAACCGGACATATTCATTGTATTTTTCTTGGGTCAAGGCCTTTTTCCGTTCATTCTCCGCCTTCTTTTTCCAGTCAAAGAAACGTTTCTGTATCTCCACCGAGTCCTCTTTCGTAATAAGCCGCTGTTCAAACCGGTATTCAGGGGAAAGATAATTTCCCCAATGTCCTGGAGCATTGGCGACTTCCCTCTCCAGCCAGTACGCGGGAAGAACGGTTTTCCAGTTGTCAGGTCTCACTGCCGCACGGTTACGTTCCATTACACCGTTGAACAGTAGATTGCGTCTGTTGCGGACACTCTTCCAGTCAATAAAGCGGGTCTGTGACAACTGTTCTTTCCTCCAGGCATAATAGAACTGTTCCTCAATGTCAAAAAGGGCCTTCCGATAGCCCTTTGCATCAAACAGCAACTGCATGTACGCGCTGTCAGGAATAATGGAACTTATGAAGTTCTGGTACATCCGATACCCCTTTTCCTGCTGTCTGAGGAACTGGGCGCCGGAAAGAAGTATCTTGTCAAAGCATATCCTCTTGCCGTTCTTGTATGCTACCGGAGACAACTGTACTTGCCACTTGTTATCTATCAGGGCCGCCGGGACATCAACCTTGAAATCTATGGCAATCTTGCCCGCACGCTCGGCAACATTCTTGCTTTTTGCGACAATCTGCACGTCAGCAAGCGATACGCTCAGGATTTCCTCGCCATTATCATCCTTTTCATATTCCGTGAAACCCTCCTTCAGCTTTTGCATCGTCTCCCTGCTATATACCTGCGTAGTGTCGATCACAGCCGGTTGTACCCTCTTTTTGTTAGGCTTGCGCTGGATCTGCGTCAGCCCCACACGTTGGGCACCGTTTTTCTCTAAAACGGAAACAATGGGAGTGCTGCAGCTCAGCACAAGCGTGGAAAGGGTACCAAATAGGAACAGTCTCCTTTTATCAATCATTTTTCCAATGCTTTAGTAATACAATCATAACATACAGAAGATTCATCAGAATGATAATGCCAAGCATTACCGAAAGTCCGGGACGGATCTTGAGCCAGACACCCTTCAGATACTCTGTCAGTCCCTCTTCACAGTCACTCATGGCATCTCTTCCCAATATCACGAACATGCACTATCAGGTTTTGTCCCACACAGTTCTATCTCAGTGGCGGATATATTGAGCGACGGCTGCGGATTACCGCTGTTATCCAGGTATGCTTTCACGGACATACGTCCACTCACGAAAACTTTTGTCCCTTTCTTCAGACAGGCAAGCATCTTTTCCGTATAGCCGTACCACCTTATCTGTAGCCAGACCGTCCTTTCCGTCATCTGCCCATTATGATCCTTGCCAAACTCCTTGTGTGCCATGCTGAAACACACGTACTGTCTGTCCGCATTGTCTTTTTCCACGGCAGCATCCGCTCCCAGGTTACCAATTACTTGTGATTGTAACATAATTCTCTATTTTTTACATGTTAATAATTCGTCAGAAATCATCATTATCAGGTTCAATTTCGGCGGCCATATAAACGCTGAGCAGAACGCACAGTAAGACAACAGTCCCCAAAACGCTGATCAACACAATATATAAAGTCATCACTTACCCTCTCAATCCCTTATCATTATCAGAATGCCACATAGTGCCATGAAAAGCACTATGCCAAAGAATATCCAAACAGGCTGGGTCATTTCCATTATTTCCCATCCTCCTTTGCATTTATACAGTGAGTAGTCAATGGATCTTCTGTGACTGCCTTTTCCGCACAATGGGAACAGAGTGTATGCTCTTCATCAGCCCACCAGCAAGTCCCGTAATCCGGATGGTAACAAGGGTCATTTTCAGTACACCCGCAAACACTGCAGATACCTGGAACAACAGACACCTTTTCAGAATGCTGGAAAATGCTGCGCACTTGGCAGAAATCCATGATGAACACATAATCCGGTACACCGGAAGCCGGCAAGACAGACGCCGTAATACGTTGAAGGGAATGATTCCGGGAATAGCAGATAGGCCGCAATTTAGGATGCGAAGTATTGATTTCCCGGATTCTATCTTCAATCAAAGATGACAAAGCATCCAGAGAGCAGTCATCCTTGATAAGGACATGTTCAAACTGACTGATAAAATCCAATAATTTCTTGCATGCCCTGTTTTTAGGACTATACAGAGACAGATCGTTAACGAAATACGTCATTATTCTATTTTCCTCCTTCCAATTGATATTTACTTCCCTAACCGTCAGAATAGATAAATAAGGTTCACTGAAATCTTATGGGGTATCAGGTACACTTTCCTCTCATGGTCAAACTTATATCCGCAGGTCTTGCAGAGAGACTTGTCATAGTTGGCCCAAAACGCGGCAAGGCCAAGCTCCCATTCAAAGTTCCAGCGGGGAGCCATCGGATAGGTCCACCCGAAGGACAGACCGGCACCCAAGCCCCAACCGTCATAACGGTACTTGTCCCAGATATTGCCAATGTTGTAACGGCTGGCAATCAACGAGAAACCAACAAACGGATCGCGAAAGCTCTCACGAAGCCAATAGCGGACACCGGGAAGAACTGTCAGGTTCTGGAATTTAGTATTGTTACTCTTGCTGTAAATGAAAGGATTGTACTGAACAGGAAGATGAAGAGAAAACTTCTTGTTCAAAGTCATACCAAACTCCGCATTAAGATTACCCGTAACAAGACCAAGGATATTAGTCCTTGCAGAATAAAACTGCCCGAAGCATTGCGTGCTGCATAAAAACAACACTAGCGAAATAAACGACATTCTCAATTTTCCGTACATAAGATGAAGTATTTATTATTGTTCAATTCCGGTAAATGAAAGCTTTCCCGATGCTCACGCACGGGGAAAGCCGAATAATTAACACTATCTATCACGTGGAAATTACCACGAAACAGACATGAAAGGCCGTCACTACGGCCATAGGAGTCTAATATAAGACTTTTTAATTTATATAACCTATTTAGTGGCAGAAAGATAGAACTGTAGAATACATACTCTATTAACATGAATATGCACAATAATAATGAGGTGTTAGTTCTAACAGAACTCTAACAGCGAAATTCACGGCTATCGCGGCTCCTGAACCGGTCCTAACAGTCAGCATTGTTGATGAGAACTTGGATGAGCGTGGAGGTTCGTTAGGTGAATTGGATTATGGAGAAGTGGAAGAAAGGGTTTCAGGGGGATATCTTGTTAGAACATACAAGATATATGAGGATGAGTATGGTTATCTCCCGGAAAGAATATACGCAACATCGACGGGAAACGGGAAATTTATTGGCTGGTACCAAAATGGAAGCTTATTCAGCAGCAGTCCGGAACTTATTGACCAAGATATAGACTACCTTCGGGGGGCGCATATATGTGCCGCGTTTAGTGGGCAAACAAGCACTGAAAAGCAAAACATTATAGATGCAGAAGTTGTCATGTCCGGGAATGGCATTACTTTGAGAATATCCTCACTCTACCGAATTACTACTGCAATACAGATAACCTTCATGTGTCGCGGTACCGGTTATTGGATTGTTGATAATCCGGACGGTTCAAGTACATCGGAAAAATATGATTTTGAGGAACCACCTGTAACATATAATCTGACTGCCGGGCAATGGGAATGGGAATTTGTCAGTTATCCAGGAACCGGTAGTGGTAACGGCAGGGGGGAACTATCCGAAATTAATTGGGCCATAAGTTTCAATGAGTTTTCAGATAGCCAGTACCATTATAAAGCCGGCACCACTACCGGCACAGAACAAAGGTAAATATGCCATCACAATTTGCGATGACTGCCCTTACTCCCTGAGAGGAAATAAAAACAGTAAAACACACCTCGGCTATTGACCACCAAGGTGTGTTTTGTTTGAAAATCAATAATCACGATAATCCCAAATTGGTTGCAAGTCAATGTTGGCGGTTGCTCTGAAGGTATAACTCCGCTGCGGATTCTCATCAGTGTAGGATTTCAGACACGTTCCTGTCGCATCATAGAAACCGGTACAGTAGTAATGACGGAAAATATAAGCATCCGATGTTTCTCTGGTGTCTCCTAAAGCATACACGGTTACTTCCTCTCCGTAATTCACGGTTTTGCTCTGTTTGGAATATGACATGGTACTGCTGCTGAATCCTATTCGGCCACCGGAACCGGAATAAAGCGTAATAGTTATCGTTTTCGGGGCATCTGGGTCTTAAATTGGACTATACTCTCCATCAAATGCAGCATAAACATGCTGCCCCGGTTCAAAATACATTCCCACTTCTGTTGCATCAATTGCACTACCACTATATATCAAATTGCCAGATGCATCATAATATCCCAAGAAATTATTGTTATCAGTGGGAATAGCTTCAAAATCTAAATAATCGTCAAATATATACATCTTAGTAAGATAGCCACCAACTATACTTGTATGATTTTGATATTCTTGCCCGAAATAGTCAGCTAAATAACCAAGAGAACCTCCACGTTCGTCTAATTGTTCGTCGACTATATGTATATAAAGTATCGCTTCGGAAGGGGATGATGCCGTGAATTTCGCTGTTAAAGTTCTATTAGTACAGTCGTTTTATTTCATATGTGCTCGTGGTAGAGCATGAATGTCACTTGTCATTATAATGCCCTTCCACCTCTACCACGAGCACATAGATTTCTTCATCATAAATGTCGTATATGATACGGTCGTGAGCTGTAATATGCCGGGAATAGGTGATTTCATTTCCACCCCTTAAGGCTTCCGGATGTCCTGTGCCAGTTCTTGGGTGATCCATGAGTTCATGGTATATCTTCCGAAACTTTTTGAATAGTTGAGGATTTGATTTTTTCCATTTTGCAAGAACCTTGTCAGCTCCCGGAGCTATTTTCACGGAGTACATCATAAACTATCCAAATATCGGTCAAGTTCCTCATGGGTGCTACATGTTACACACTCGCCAGCTTGACACGCTTCGCGAGCCTTGTTTATATTAGCCTGTAATTCGGGGCTGATAATCAAATCCTCACGCCCAACTTTTACCAAAGCGTAAATCTCCTTTTTCCGACGAATTAATACCTGCTCGCCATTGTCTGCCTTGGTGAAAGATGCAGCGAGGTTATTACGGTATTCTCTTACTGATAATGCTTCCATATCTGTTTGCTTTTAAATTCAGCACAAAGATAGCTATATTTCAGTAAAATACAAACTTTTTGTACACAAACGTGTACACATCATAAAAGACTTATAATCCCCTTACTTTCAATTGGAGCAAGGGGATTATTGTTTGTTACTCTTCTTGGTGGTTCATGGTTTTTCGGTCAACGACCCGATGAGTGGTACTGTGTTCGGATGTAGCCGTATGGTCAGCAGCATTGATGTGCCTGAAGGCAAGGAAGGGGATTATTACCGTATCCAGCATGTTCCGCACGGACAAGTTCGTAATGTCACTTATTACTCCGAAGGGCAGCAACGTTTCCGCCATTGCCTGGTCTATACACCGGCAGAGTATGAAACGAATGCAAAGAAACGTTATCCGGTGCTCTATTTGCAACATGGTATGAGCGAAAACGAAACGGGTTGGAGCAATCAGGGGTTGATGCATAATATCCTCGACAATCAGATAGCGTCGGGCAAATGTGTTCCGATGATTGTGGTAATGGAAAGCGGAGATATAGAGGTAGGGTTCCGTCCAAGACCCGGAAAGGATGTAAATGCGGAGCGTAATTTATATGGAGCTTCGTTTGCCACGTTAATGATAAACGATTTGATTCCTATGATAGACAAGACATTCCGCACGTATGCCGATCGTGACCATCGTGCCATGGCCGGTTTGTCATGGGGTGGCAAACAGACATTCGACATCACGTTGGCCAATTTGGATAAATTCTCGTACATAGGTGGTTTTAGTGGCGCTATTTTCGGTTTGGATGTGAAGAATGCTTTCGACGGGGTGTTTACTGATGCCAAAAGCTTTAATGAGAGAGTGCATTACCTTTTCTTAGGGTGTGGTACGGAAGAGAACATGGGTACCAAGCAGTTAGTGAAGAACCTCCGCGACATGAATATCCGTGTGGACTTCTACGAGTCGCAAGGTACGGCTCACGAATGGCTGACGTGGCGCAGGTGTTTGAATGAATTCATCCCTCATCTGTTTAAAGGGAAGCAGAGATAATCCTGTTTCCAGACACATTATACAATGAATATCCCGAAACAGTCCAGGACCGGCATGGTGCAGAGTATCGCATCAATATATCTGGTCGCTGCTCTGGTTCGGGACAAGAGATGGGGGAGAGCTCTTATCTTATATCCCCCTACTCCATCTTAATATTGGCCAATTTCATTTTTGACATTAATAAATTTTAGCTCTTTATCTTTATTTTTCTTGCAGTTTATTATGTTTTCCTTTTAATACACCAATACCAAATGGTATAGGGGATTGGTGTATTAAAAGAAAAGCTGCGTATCTCTATCCTTTTGGTTTTCTCCCCTTCCCTACTCTATTCCTTTTTCCGTTTGCTTTCTTCAATTCTTTTTCTAGAGTAAGATCTGTAACAGCACTGTATATCTGTGTCGTTTTGACACTCTGATGACCTAGGACTGTCTGGACAGTGGTAATACTGACTCCTCTGTATAACAATAATGTTGCACAAGTATGGCGGGCTGTGTGGAATGTCATTTTCTTTATTCCGACTTTTTTGGCAATCCTCTTCAAGACCCTATTGGCTTGCTGATTACTGCCTACATGAAACAACACTCCCCTTGTTCTTGAGATTGATTTTGCCAGTTTCAGCGCCTTGCCTTCGAAGATTGTACTTAACGGTATACGAATCTCCTTGTTTGTCTTATACATTTTAAGGACTATCCATCTTTTGTGATTGATAGTGCAGATATTCTGCTTTGTAAATATGCGCACATCCGAATATCTCAGGCCAGTATAACAGCTGAAGAGAAAAGCGTTTAAAACTTCATTAGGCTCTGATAGGCTTTCTCGATATTTTTCCAGTATCTCAAGCTCCTTCTCTGTAAGTGCATCTCTATGTACTTGTTCCGTTCTGATTGTATAGTTCAAGAATGGGTATTCTGTGATTATTCCCTTCTTTCGTGCTACATTAACATATCGCTTGAGTGACTTCATGTGCCGTGCTATCGTATTTGTTGACAGCCTACATTCCTCACGCATGTAAATCTCAAATTTTAGGAGAAAGTCACTTGACATTTCCTGGAGACTTGCATTCGGTGAAAAGCCTTTGATTTGGTTCAGCGTATCCAAATGGAGCTTTTTGGTACTCTCCCTGACAGCGGCAATCTGGATTTCCTTCTCCATAAACTTGACTAAGCTATTCCCCTTCTTCCCTATTGTCCTAGCTGGTGCTGCGAGATTATTCAAATTCCCATAGCTCATTATATGGTTTATGCCATTTATCTGCATCTGGATTAGTAGAGCGCCGTTATTGTCCAGTCCCATTTTGCGTAACTCACTCAGAAAATTGCTTATTGCAGTTTCGATATCCATCACTTTGTCTGCCGTTTTTTCATGACGCAAAAATAATACAAATTTGCTTTTGAACAGCTGTCTTGCCGATTATGAGGATTATTATGTTCTTTTTTCACACAACAAGTACAAGAAAGCTCATATACCAATTGAAGTACATTACTAATAGGATGAAAATTGATATGTTTATACTATAGTATTGCAATACTATAATGTTATAGCATCGTAGTGTTGTAATGCCACGGAGTTGTAATCTTCACATTTTTGATATTGTAATGCTATTATATTTTAATATTATAATATTTACATGCTATAGTATTAACAATGCTACAATATTGTAATGTTATTATATTATAACTCTTTTATATTATAACGTCATAATGTTACATTATTATTAATATTGTAGAATTGTAATATTACAGAGTTTGTATGTCATAACATTAAAATATTATAATATTAGAATGTTACAGCATCAAATAAAGAACTTATGTGTATATTTGAAGCATTAAATGCAAGAAATAAAACGTGAATGATATGGCAACAGTAATTTCTAATCTAAATTTCAAAGGTGGCGTAGGGAAGACTACTACTACAATCAACTTAGCAACAGCCCTTTGGATAATGGGGAAAAGGGTTTTAATGATAGATACAGATCCTCAATGTAACCTAACAAATCTTGTGGGGTTTGACCAAACAGAAAATGATAGTACAATATACGAGTGGATTACTCAGGATGATTGCTCTATTCCTGTTTATGAGCACTATAAGGGTTTTTGTTTTATTCCTGCACACAAAAAACTTCGCGACATTGAAATAGACTTGATGAAACGAAAAAATAGGGAAAGAATATTGACTAAAAAATTATCGCTAATCAAAGATAACTTTGATTACATTTTAATAGACTGCGCACCTAAAGACGGCATCGTGAATGATAATGCAATGAGTGCGAGTGATAGCGTATTGATACCAGCTGAATGCTCCGGCTTCTCTCTGCAGGGCATGCAAGACCTGCTTGATTCAATTCAGGATGTGAAGGAGAATATTAATGAGAAACTGGATATACTTGGGTTTCTTGTGATCAAGTATGACAAGAACACACGTATAAGTAAGCAGACGCTTGAATATTTTAACCATGCATATCCCGGTAAGATATTCCAGACTAAAATCAGGCGGAATGTTAAGTTTGACGAAACACCTCTGAGACATAAAAGCATATTTGAGCATAGTATAGACGCCAATGGCGCCGAGGACTACATAAGCCTTGCTGAAGAAATAACAGGGGAGACAAGACCTGAGGACTGGAAAGAAAAAATTCTTAGTGCATGGTTGGGAGAACATCCGGATGATGAAAGCGTAATCGAACAGTTGAATAATCTCAAAAAATAATAGACTATGGCCAACAAGAAAGTAACAGATTTGGGGATATCCAGTTATATGGAACAAATTCAATCAAATAAGCCCAAAGCGGAGAATAAAAAAACAGCCTCTCTAGAAAATAATGAGGAAATGAAAGAAGAAAACACTGCCGAGACGGTTGCTAAAGGTGAAAAAGCAATAAGCGAAGTCGCCACAGTTGTGGAGAATAAGGACAGTACCACAGAAACTTTATTAAGAAATGCCATTCTGACATCGGAGACTCTATTTCGTCTCGAGCAGGTTAAAAAATTAAAGAATAGCACTGCAAAGAAAGGTGAGCGGATAAGCATTGCAAGGTTAATGGGTACGATCATAGAAGAATATCTTGATGATAAATATCCTCAGACCAAAGAGCTGTACAAGTTAATGAAGAATATGACCTCCGAAAATATTATAAATGGATGAGCTGCAATTAATCCAAAGCAGGATATATGAGATCCGGGGCCAGAAGGTAATGCTGGACTTTGACCTGGCAGAAATGTACGAGGTGGAAACACGAGCTCTCAATCAGGCGGTGAAGCGTAATATCGAGCGTTTCCCGGAGGACTTCATGTTTCAACTGACAAAAGAAGAAACATTGAATTGGAAATCACAAATTGTGATGTCCAATTCTATAAAGATGGGTATGAGACGTTCTCCTTATGCTTTTACGGAATTAGGAGTTGCTATGCTTAGCAGTGTTTTAAATTCAAAGGCAGCCATACAAATCAATATGAGTATCATGCGTGCCTTCGTCGCCATCCGCCAGCTGATAGCCAATCCACCGGTAGACAGAGTGGGAGAACTGGAAAAGCAAATGCAGGAACTTCGGGCCTACATGGAAGAAGTTTTTACCGATTATAACGACATCAACGAGGATACCCGGATGCAACTGGAGATGATCAACCAGACGTTGGCCGAGCTTCAGGTCAGGAAGAAGGTTGAAGAGAAACCACGTAACCCGATTGGATTCCGGGCCTATGAATAGTCGTTTTTCCCTATTCGTCAATACGTAAATATTATAAATTATGATTCCTATCTTCAATGATATACAAAAGAAAAAGGCTGACTTCATCATTACGAACAAGCACGCTAAACTTTCTTCATTGACATCTTCCGAGATAAAGGACCTGGCAGTAGTGTGGTGTTATTACTCTGGAAAGATAGAGGGAAACACCTACACATATGTGGAGACAGAAGCTTTACTGAAAGATAATATCACATCGGAAAAGAGATATGAGGACGCCAAGATGCTGAAAAACCTCTATAATACTTTTGTTTCCGAAATGGAATATATCAATAAGGAGCATAATCTGGAGCAAATAGGTGAACGTACCTTGTTTCGGTTACATCGTACCATCTCCAGTGAGTTGGTATCCAGTGAAGAGTCCGGTATGCTGCGCTCCCGTGCTGTACGGATTACCGGTACGGAATATATCCCGCCAAAAGAAATCCGGGAGATACGGATGGCCTTAAACGAAATATTCTTTAACCAGGAATTATATAGCAATCCACTGGAGAGAGCCATTTATCTACATTGTAATATAGCCAAGCTCCAGCCCTTCATTGACGGGAACAAACGTACCTCACGTATGATGGAAAGCATCGTTATGATGAATGCTGATTTGATTCCGGTATATTCCGCAAAGGATGCGGATATCCTCCACTATAGGAAAGGACTGATTTCTTTCTATGAAACAGGGAATTATTCCGGATATACGGATTATTTCCTTAACCGGCAGATAGAGCGAATTAATGAATTATCTTTGTCTGGAGAACCTACTTTTGACCTGAACAAGAATAGGTAGGAGGGGTGGACTATGGTTTGGAACTTTAATAACTAATAAAAAAATACTATGGCATGGAAAGTTACTGAGAAGAACATCAAGATCCATACAATCATTGACGGCGTGGATTCCGTAGAAGACACGAAAGCTATGATTTCTTATCGAAAGCTAAAAGCTCTCGGTGCAAAACGTAGAGTTTATAAAAATACAAAGGAAGTATTCTTTCTTATTGAGGCAGACTATAATTTAACTTTGTAATTCCCTATTAGTCAACTTAAATATTAAAAATATGAATACACAGAAAGCAATACTGGCTATTGACGCTGTTACGGCAGCAATCGTCAATGGGGTAATCAATACCGCCTTCATAGATAAATTAATTTATGGAGAACTTGACAATGAATTATACAAGCACGTCCTGAATAAGTGGGCGAGCAAGAAAGGTGATGTATTTGATTTCTACCTGAACAGTAACGATGATATAAAAAGATGGCTGCTTGAGGCTCTGGACGTGGAAGTAGAGCCGGATAAATACCCGGACTATGACAGCCGGATAACAGCACAAATTTGTGAAGGTAAAAACCGTTCGGAGATATATCCTTTTGAGACAGAAATTGTACATTCTTTTTTTCTCTTCGGATATAACCATAGCCTTGATGAACTGAAGAAAGTCAGTCCTTCAGCGTGGCAAACAGTAAGCGATAACAATATAGACCGGTATGGCAATTATAAGAACTGGTCACAGTTTTGGGAAAGAGCGAGTAGGGAAGATAAGGAATTGCTTTTGAATTATATGAACCAATAACAGGAAAGATATAATAATGGGGAATCAAGGAGAAATCATATTATACCAGCCAGACGAAGAAATAAAGCTGGATGTTCGTTTGGAAAATGAAACGGTATGGCTTTCTATTGATGAAATGTCTCATTTGTTTGGCCGAGATATTAGTGTCATTGGAAAACATATCCGGAATATCTTCAAAGAGGGAGAATTGATAAAGGATTCAGTTTGGGCAAAATTTGCCTATACTGCTTCTGATGGTAAGACTTATCAAGTGGATTATTATAATCTTGATGTAATTATATCTGTCGGATATCGGGTAAAGAGTCAACGGGGTACTCAATTTAGACAGTGGGCAAACAAGGTGTTGAAAGAATACCTTTTGAAAGGCTATTCCATCAATCAACGTATTAACCAACTGGAGAATAAAACGGATTCAAGGCTGACTGCCCATGACCGGCAACTAGAAGAGCTAACAAATAAAGTCGATTTCTTTGTCCGCACATCCCTTCCCCCGGTAGAGGGCATCTTCTTCGACGGCCAGATCTTCGATGCCTATAAATTCGCTTCGGATCTTATCAAGTCTGCCAGACAGTCGCTTGTACTCATTGACAACTATGTTGATGAGAGCGTGCTGCTCATGCTGAGCAAACGGCAACCGGGAGTAACGGCCACCATCTACACGCAGCGCATCACTCCGCAGTTCCGGCTCGACCTTGACAGACATAAGGACCAGTACCCGCCCGTCGATGTCCGGACATGCAAGCTCTCTCATGACCGTTTCTTGATTGTGGACGATGCTGTATATCATATCGGCGCATCACTGAAGGACTTAGGAAAAAAATGGTTCGCGTTCTCAAAGCTGAGCTTGCCCGCAGAAATGATAACCAATTTACTTTAGAATATGGAAGCAACAGAAATTAATCATAAGATACGTATAGGGAAAAGAATTGCCGAACTCCGGAAGGAGAAAGGGTTGTCGCAATTTAAATTAGCGCAACTAACTGGAATAGATTCATCTAACATTGGAAAAATAGAACTTGGCAAATATAACCCAAGTCTAGAAATATTGAGTCGTATAGGTGATGCTTTAGGTGTTGAAATTGATTTCAGACCCATTTAGCGACTAGTGTGTTATAAAACATAGCATATATCGGTAATTTTTATTACGGGTATATTTGCCTATATTCTTTTTATTTGTATCTTTGCAGAGTAATACTAATAAAGCTATATAAATGAGAACAGCGACATTGATTGAACCCTACTTAGGGTACCGGAACATTATTCTAATCGAGAAATGGGATACCAAGTGGGAAGTGGAGATTTGCGGAAGTGGCAAACATATTTGGGTGTATGAGGATGAGTTCATAGAGGACAAATAAAACAGAATGGTTATGTTTGAAAGAGAGATTGAAAGGTATAATACCTTATTGAGAGAGTATAAAACCACCGTCATTGATAAATTCAATGTAGAGGATCTGAAAGAGTACAATGAGATACTCTTCTCAGCTCATAGCTGTGCAATCGAAGGCAACACCTTCTCTGTAGATGACACAAGAGCTTTGAAAGAAAAAGGGCTGGGAATGATACCACAAGGCAAAACTCTCTTTGAAGCATTTGAGATACTGGATCACTTCAATGCGTATGATTTTCTAATGGGGCAAACAGAGCTGCCACTAACAGAACAGTTAGTTAAGGAGACACATCGGATTCTGACCCAGCATACGCTAACATACCGATATAAAGATGCAGTGCCAGGAGAATATACCAATACTGACATGGGAGCTGGTGATACAATTTTTGGCGATCATGAAGAACTGATTGCCCGTGTTCCTAAGCTAATGGAAGCTACACAGAAAGCAATAGAACAATTGCCGGTACATCCCATAGAAATTGCAGCACAGTTCCATAAGCATTTCATTTTCCTGCATCCGTTCCGGGATGGGAATGGACGGCTTGGACGATTGTTGTCTAATTTCATTTTAGTCAAATTAGGATATCCTATGCTCCTCATTGAAAGTACAGATAGGGAAAAATACATCGGCGCTCTTAAAGCATGCCGGGATGAGCGTAACACAGCCCCCATGGTGGAATTCTTTTTTTCCATAGCCATTGGACGGATGGAGAAGGAACTGGCTCGAAAAAAATCTATGAATGAAGACTATAATTTTGATTTTAAGTAAAATGAACAATATGAAAAAACTGATTATTCCCAGCATTATGGCAACATTGCTTCTCCTGGCTTCCTGCGACAAGGGAAATGACCCCATTCTGCCTGAACCGGAGCCTACTCCTGAGCCTGCACCGGAACCGGACAAGCCTAAAACGATGTTGTGCTTCTCTACAAGCATAGAGATGCTGAATGAAGTGACAACCAGAGGTACAGTTTCCTCTTTTGAACCTGACAGCGAGATAGGACTGTTCTATAATGACACATGCATAAACAAGAAATTTGTTTATGATGGCAAAATATGGAGTGGGGGAGAAGTGGCGCTTGCTGATGAGATGAGGGATATTATCTGTTACTATCCCTATTCGTCTGTAATCAAAAGCAGCGGAGAGATTCCTATTGACATTGGCTCCCAGACAGATTACTTGGCCGGTTCCGCATCGGTTGGAGCCGAAAAGCCTGAGGTGGAGGTCAAGATGAAACACCTGCTCTCCTTGGTTCGGATAACTATCAAGAAAAACAATTATATCGGAGAAGGGCATATTGAATCCCTGACCTGGAACGGCATCCATACCACTGCAAAGTACAACGCTGCAAACAATACCACCACTCCGATGGGAAGCAAAGGCAGCTTACTGGCAGGTGGCAACTATTATCTGGATGACACCAAAGACCCCATACCCGTTGAAACGATCATGCTTCCGGTAAACTCCGCAAAAGGAATAACCCTTACCGTTGTTGTGGACGGAGAAGAACGTGTCTATGACATTCCCGAAAGTCACCAATGGGAGGCAGGCAAAGCCTATACCTATACATTGACGCTGAAAGGGGGATATAATAGCCCCATTGACTTGGAGGAGTTTCCGATTGATGTCGGCTATTGGAGCACTTTTGGCAAAACTGATGATATTGTCCTTGGCAATTCTGAAGGTAACTGGTTTGATATTGAGCCTGGCTCAGTGAAATATGGTACCGACATCTATCGGAATGAGGGATTTATGTTCGGATTCTACGGATATTGGACCGGTTTGGATCTGGAAACCGGGAGTATGCCGGATACATGGGAAGGGGACTTCCGTATGGTGCTCATGGACAATGCCGGTAATATAGTGGATAAGTTCCAGCCATGTTCCATTGTTGCTGAAAATGGCGCCATGATGAAAGGGACTGGAAGAAGAGCCTATGTGATGGCTCCGGTGGGGACTTATGAGCTCGGAGTGCTTTTCCGTAAAAAAGGGGAGACAATTTGGCAGAAAGCAAATCGACTTGACAAGGTTACAAAGAAGGATATGACTTTTACCATTAAGGAGCAGACTGCTTTGCCGGCTCTTCGTATGATTCAGGTGGAGGAAGAAACTAATAATGGAGTGGTAAATCACGATCGCCCTTATGATGTCAATTTCAATATTACCTATATTCTGTCCAATCGAGGAGAAATCCCATTGAAAGGTGAAATTAAAGCCGTATGGGAACGAACTTTTGATTATGCAGGCCACTGCTATCGTCCGTCTTCAAAGAGGACAAATACAGTGAATGATGACGAGTGGCAGGATGAAATAGGCAGGATCTCCATAGACCTTCAGCCGACAGTTCGTTTCTGGAAAGGGAGCATGCCATGTAGATTCCCACAAAAGAGAGAAATGCCTAGAACTTCAAATGGAATAGGATATTGTATGCCAATGGTTCATCTCTACTGGAAAGCGGAAGGAAGTGACGAATGGGTACTGCTCCGATGCGATTTAGATGAGATACTAGCTGCAAGAGTTAACAATAGCCAAGAAGAAGATAACCTATTTTTATTGTCATTTAATTATTTGAATTTAAAACAATCTCATTGGTATAACTAACTTATTGTATTGATGTAATCAATTGGTAATAATTTCTTTATGGACGAGCTGCAATTAATCCAAAGCAAGATATATGAGATCCGGGGCCAGAAGGTAATGCTGGACTTTGACCTGGCAGAAATGTACGAGGTGGAAACACGAGCTCTCAATCAGGCGGTGAAGCGTAATATCGAGCGTTTCCCGGAGGACTTCATGTATCAACTGGCAAAGGACGAATGGCAAAATATGTCATCACAATTTGTGATGACATCACGAAATAAACGACCAAAGACTGCTATTCCATTGGCTTTTACAGAGCATGGGGTTAAGTGTGCTCAGAAGCAATATAGCTATCCAAGCAAGTGTTTTAATCGTTCGTGCCTTCGTCGCCATCCGTCAACTGATAGCCAATCCACCGGTAGACAGAGTGGGGGAACTGGAGAAACAGATAAAGGAACTCCGAGCCTACATGGAAGAAGTTTTCACCGATTACAGCGACATCAATGAGGATACCCGAATGCAACTGGAGATGATTAACCAGACATTGGCCGAGCTGCAGGTCAGGAAGAGGATTGAAGAGAAACCACGTAACCCGATTGGATTTAGATGATAGTAGAAGAGAATAAATACAGATTCAAATTGGAACTGGATGTTGCAACCGGAATAGAGTCTTTCCCTATGCGTACCCTTTCCTTCGGCTACAAGACCTTAAAGATGCTCAGACAAGCAGCAGCAAGGAAAAAGGAGAGATACTTCGTTTTAGGGGAAAGAAAGTATATCCAGAATGATAAAGGAGAATACGAGCCATTTGCGGTATTCGGGACTACTATTGTCCCACTGTCACAGCTCATGGCTGCTGCGGTTCGGCTTCAGATGGAAGAGGAAGAGAAATATCATCCCGACCAACCGGAGAAAAGTAAGCAAATTCCCAAAACATGGAAGTGATGAATTATAGTCATCGCTTTTTGAAAAAGTGAAGAATAGTATTCATCAAAACAAGGATAAGAAATGAGAGATCAAGTAATATTAGCCCGCAATGCAAATTAGTGATAAAAAAGAAAGAACATTGACCTTTGGTAAGTACAAAGGGCAAGAAATAAAATATATCATACTTACTGATATTGGGTATATCGTGTGGTGCTTTGAAAATATCAGGAGGTTTAAACTTACTGATGAAGAACAAGCTATATATGATGCAGTAGCGATAATGATAAAAAAAAGTGATTGGCAAATGACTTTCCCTATGTGGTTGATGTATAAGCATATAAAGAACAGAGATGCTTTTGAAAAGTTAGAAACGCCATTCATAGATAATTTTGCAAATATTGCTTTCAAAGAATTAGAGAAAGATAATCCAATCTGTAAAAGTATTGAGAAATATATTACTTCAAAAACACATCGAAGTAATATTGCCGGAGGTTTTTCGGCAGATGACTTCGTAGTTTATTCAATCGAAAACTTTGATGAAAGTGAACATGTACTTTAACTAATAATAATTTGATTATGAAAACTGAAGAATTGCAAAACAAAAGTTACGAAGAGCTTGTACAGCTCCAACAAGAAGGGAAAATAACATTAGTAGAGTTCGTTGAAGCACAGTCGGAACTGACCGATGAATGGAAAGAATGGATTGATACTCGGCCAATAAGCGATGAAAGCGCCAGGGCTTTTCTTGCCTGGCATGAAGAATACGCCATGAACCACCAAGAACAGTAACAAACAATAATCCCCTTGCTCCAATTGAAAGTAAGGGGATTATTATATTTGAAAGGGTAAAGGAAAGTATTATTCCGACTCACATATCATTCATACTTAAACAACAGCTCTCTATTTCATAATTGGAAAGTATTTTTGTACGTATAAAATCAATCTTTTGCTTAAAGTGTTCAGGTTTAAACTCACGTCCCTTACGTTTAACTTCAGCAACTAAGGCACGTTTATTATCTGCATAGATACCAATAATATCAATTTCGTTCTGATTGGAATTGTTTTTACCTGACCACCAGGAACCAATATCTATAAATTCATGACTTTCCATCATTTTTTTGCGAAAATACATTTCTAGAGTTATCCCAGAATAAGTAGGAAAATCCTTTTTGATAATATCACCTAAAAGAGTATAGTTTTGAAGCTCAATCAAATTTTGATACTTAACAAAGTAACGAAACCAAAAGCGTAAAAACATATCTGATATCTCATATCTAACGGTTTGGCTACCTTCTTTAGCAAATAGTGGACGCTTCTTTTTGATCAGCTCATAGTCTTCTTCCAAACGTTTCAATTGTCCAGATAGACTTATATTCCCCATAAGGCTTTCCATTTCTGTGAGTGTATTCTTTCCATTAGCAATAGATGCCAATATAGAAAAATAATTTCCATACTGTTTTCCAAATTCCTGAATGAGGAGATTTTTCCCTTCAGTGAGAAAAGGAGAATCAGGTTGTACCATAAAATCAACCATTACATCCATGAGACCATGACAACCGTTCTCAACAAGCATCTCGACATATTTTGGTACCCCTCCTGTAAAAGAGTATAGAGCTAATAGTTCTTCATTACACTCCGGTAAAGGTATCCCATTATCTGTCATTATTTCTTTTAATACAGATATTGAAAATGGCATCAATTTTAATATTCGATCAGCTCTGCCAAATAGTGGTTCTTTCTCATCTTTAAATATTTTAGTCATCAAGGTATATACAGAACCACTCACTACTAAATTAATATTTGACTTTAGTCGATAACTATCCCAAATATGTTGCATCTTACTGTACACTTCAGAGTTTATAAAGAAGAACTCCTGAAATTCATCAATTACTAAATTAAATTTCGCTCTAGTACCAACATCCATCAGAAATTGAAATAGTTCGGCGAAAGATATTATGCCATCTGGTACGAATATATTAAGGGCAGTTCTGATCTCCTCAGCGAAACTTTGGCATAATAATGCTTCATTACTCCTAGATACAAATAGATAGACAGTAGGAGTATTATTACAACTCTTTTTAATAAGGCTAGTCTTACCTATCCTACGTCTACCTGTAAGGACTGTGAACATGGAATGTTCATTAAAAGACAATTCTCTTACTTTATTCAGAGCTTCAAGTTCTTCTTCTCTATTATAAAACTTCATTTTTTCTGTTTTTATCAATCAATCAGCCTTGCCATTAAAACTTACAACCGTAAGTATTACGGCTATAAGTTTATAAAACAATACAAAAGTACTACAAATATTTCATAATCCCAACTTTATGATTTTATTATAGAAGAATACTTATATGTGTCTATTTCAATACACGCATCCACATCATCTATGTGTTATAACTTGTTTGTTAAAGGAAACACATTACTTTTGCTGTTGTAGTAGTTTTACTTATCATTTTCTTGATAAGTGGCCCCGGCTTTTGTCGGGGCTTTTTTATATTTGAAGGTTAGGTATCATAGTACATTTATAAAATATCCTTGTATTTTTTCAAGGCGTCGTTCTTCATTTCGTTCTCCTCCTTGGTCAGAGCGAACCCCATATACTTGCAGGTGTGGTCGTTGCGCAGGATGCATATACACATACGCTTATAGGTGGGAATATCCCGGAACTCCTCTATGTCGATGTCGTCCAGATAGTCCATCCGTACCGGCTTCTTGTCTGTCCTATAGTTGGTGCTGTCACCCACCTGGATGGGGATGTTGCGGTCTTTCAGCTTCTGTATGACTTCCTCACTGAGCACTCCACCCTTTTCCTTCCAGAATTTGATACTGGTTTCCAGCTTGGCCTGGTATTTTTCCCGGGTGTGTTCCGGCAGGGTCGAGAGCAGGAATTCCATGAATGACTTCCAGGTATATCCATCCGGCAGACGTATCTCTCTCCTTCCTGCAGCACGGGTATTGCCGTAAAGTCCGGCAAAGCCGACTCCGTTTACACGTCCTATCATCCGCCCCCAAGTGTTGGGGTCAATGACTTTATACAAGGCAAGGCTCTCGATGGCCTCACTGATGAACGGACTTGCCACCCGTTGCCGGTCAAGGCTTACCCCGGCTTGATAGTAGAGGTCGTATAGTTTATTGTAATCCCATCGGAACTTGCCGTTGGCAACCCATATGTCCTCCGTTTTCCAGTCGAACAGCGGGTATAGGTTATATACATCCTCGTCGATTTTCGTGCTCCATTCGTAATTCTTGTACCGTTCCCTCTCCTTTCCGTATATGGTCCGCCAGCGGTTGTAGCTCTCCTGGGTACGTATGCCTACCAGACAGCAGGTACGCCGTGCGGCTTTCCGTTGATGGAGCCAACGGGAGAATTCCAACTGAAATTCATAGTCCCACATCCTACGGTTGTAGAACGGGAAGTCGTTTACGGTCATTGCCTCCTCCGGCATCTCCCTGACCCACGCTTCCTTTTTCGTTTCGTCCCAGGGACGCCAGTAGTTCTGGTACATGGAGGTGCAGGTCGGCACACGGAACGGCACGCAGACACGGTACACGTCCAGCATGTCCTTGTTTGCCTCCAATACCCGGTCCACATAGTCAATGGTCATGCGGTACTGTATCTCATAGTCCATATGGAACATTCCAATCCTGCGTTTCAGCCGGTTCCTACGCATATAGTCCAGACATAAATTCAGCAACACTCCACTATCCTTTCCACCTGAAAAGGAAATGTATATATTGTCGAACTCTTTAAAAATCACCTCCAGTCTTTCTTGGATTAGTTCGTACACATTCTTTAATTCCATAACATCTATAAATACTTTATAACCGACAGCAAAATTAATACAAATCGTCAATAAATCTAACAGAACTCTAACAGCCAAATTCACTGTAATTGACACTAAAATTACAATAAAGTTCACCATACAAAACAATAGTTCGGTATCAATACAATCAATAAATCATGCCTATTCTTGCGCTGATGGTTCTGTATATAAGGTTAATCATGGAGGAGGTATTGCTCCAGGACAAAAACATGAAGCTAGTATTTCCATCTCGAGCAGTAAGTTACCGATGACATTCATAAATGTTTCAGACTCATATCCGTCTGGCTTGTCAGGGGCTTCATATCCGACCACAGTTATAAGTACAACGAAAGAGGTTCTGGTCACCGCGAATTAATAATAATATCAGGAGGGAACAAGGCCGGCCTCAATTATGGGCCAGCCTTGTCTTCATAAGTTATGTACTGAAAAACTTTTCAGGAAATAATTTATTTAATAATCATATTTTCTCCAATCTGCTGATATATCCATATTCCTCGTTGCAGTAAAAGTATAACTGTGCAGGCGATTAGTGTCAGAGAAGGTCTTTATTGCCGCTCCGGAATCCAGATAGAATCCGGTACAATAATAATGGGTTACACTATAATCACCTACGATTTCATCTCCTTCAGCATAAATAGTTATCTCTTCACCATATTTTACAGTCTTCGTTTGTGCAGAATATGAAAGACTGCCTGCACTGAATCCTACTTTCCCTTTTCCTCCGGAAGCGCCACCGGCACTGGAATACAATTTGATGGTAACTTGTGAGGGAGCACCATCAGGGTTTGCTTGCCCACTAAACGCGGCACATATATGTGTTCCACGAAGGTAGTCTATGTCTTGGTCAATAAGTTCCGGACTGCTGCTGAATAATTTACCATTTTGGTACCAACCGATAAATTCCCCGTTTCCTGTCGATGTTGCGTATATCCTTTCCGGGAGATAACCATACTCATCCTCATATATCTTGTATGTTCTAACAAGATATCCCCCTGAAACCCTTTCTTCCACTTCTCCATAATCCAATTCACCTAACGAACCTCCACGCTCATCCAAGTTCTCATCAACAATGCTGACTGTTAGGACCGGTTCAGGAGCCGCGATAGCCGTGAATTTCGCTGTTAGAGTTCTGTTAGAATAATGACAACTAATCTTCCCTATAAGTGTTAGTCATCAATTGAAAAATCGAAATGCAATTGCATAGCTATAGGCATATATTTGTACGAATTAAAATTGAAACAATATATTTACTAATACTGTATATTGCTATGAAAAATGAAAATCCGGCATTAGAAAAATATGCAGAGTTAATGATCGAAAAGATGAAAGAAGTACATTCATCCAACTGGACGAAACCGTGGTTCACTTCTCGATTCAAAGGATTTCCGCAAAATCTGACAGGAAGATCATACAATAATCAGAACAAGGTTTTACTCTATTTTATTTGTGATAAATACAAATATAAAACCCCTATTTTTGTCACTTTCAACCAAGCGCGTAATGAAAAGATACAAGTTCTGAAAGGTGCCAAAGCATTTCCTATATCCTATTATGATTTAATCATTAAGGACAAGATAACGGGAAAGCGGATCACAAGAGAATTCTACAAGGACCTATCACATGCAGAACAAGAAAAATATAAAGTCATTCCATTTCTTAAATATTACAACGTGTTCAATCTGGACCAGACCAACTATTCAGAAGTCTATCCAGAAAAATGGAATGCTCTAATTAAGGAATTTGGGCTCAACATCAATTCTGGTAACAATTTTCGGAATGCCCTTCTGGATTCAGTCATTGAAAAACAGACATGGCTATGTCCCATCACCCTTAAAGAGCAAGACGGAGCTTTCTATAGTCCATCCAAAGACTCCATTACCCTTCCAGAAAGATATCAATTCATTGATGGTAAGGAATTCTACTACACAGCTCTTCACGAAATGGCACATTCAACCGGACATCCAGAAAGACTGGCAAGAATATTTGGTCCCTTCGGAAGCGCTGAATACGCCCGCGAAGAACTGATTGCTGAACTGTCAGCTGCAGTAGCCGGCCGCGACCTGGGCATGGCAGTTACCCCCAGAAAAGAGAATGCACAGTACCTAGACGGATGGTGTTCTAGAATTTCTAGTGATCCAAGGTTTATCATGACTGTCTTAAATGATGTCAACAAAGCAGTCACTTCCCTGGAAGAAGGTATAGGTCTGAACCGGGAACACGAGAATTCAACCGAAAAACAAAATCAGATACCAGTTATGACCGAGGATGAATATCTCACATCGAAAGGATATGAAAATCCATTTTATTCAGTACCCACAACACACAAGGGAAACCTCCGGACACAACACCAACAAAATTTATTATCAAGCATAAGCATAACACGAAGCAACAAATATGAAGCAGAACGAAATGTACTGAAAGAAGAATACAGAGCAATGCTCGGCAGAGGAGAGATACGTCAACCTACCAAAACAGAAAGGATTATAAAAGCTGCAAATGGGCATCCTAACTTGGAAAGTACCCAGGCAGCAAGGCGTATGGCTATGGCAATGGGCATTAACTGGAAATCTGAGAAAAACGGTCTGCCGGTAATTCACCACTACTACTACGATCAACATGGGCAACTTCATACTCAATTTTATTGGAAAGATGAGATGCAAGACCGTATGGTGTGGAAATCCGGCAATGATTATATTCTTTGTACAGGGTCCCGTTCCGGCGGCGATTATACAGAACACATATTGCCTACTAAAGAAATTTTGAGGATTAAGGAACTGAATACAGTTGAACTCCAATCATCCGGATGCAGGTCATTATTAAACGACTCATCTGGAGAATTCTATATAAAGGATAAATCTGCCGGCAAGATAGAACCTTTAACCGCAAGCAATATTGATTTGGGAAAACAGCCTCCGGAAGCAATCAAGAAATTATTGTCCGGACAACAGACAGAAATGTCCACCCAATCCGGTGCTACGCGGATAATGAGGTTAAGCAAGTCACCGATCGGCTGGACACTCAAGACCGAGAAACAATCATTGAATGCAATAGACAATGCCATTGAAATATAATCAATAATTACAAAACAAAATGCTTATGAAACCACTAAAAGAACTCATTAACGACATTCTCAATTCTTCAGAAAACAAAGAGTTAGAAAATATCAAGAGAAATCCGACAATGATTAAAGAGATAACTAATCCGACAGAAGCACAACAGCTGGCTGCCGTAAGGAGTTCTTCTCATGCAATAAAATATATAAAGGAACCTACAAAAAAAGTACGATTCATCGCTTTAAAAGATGATATATACAACTATCGTCATATTAAGAATTTAACAGCAAAAGAGCAACTATACCTCATAAAAGAGGGAATCAGCATAAAAAACATCCAAAAACCAGTAGAAAAAGTACAACTATATGCTTTAAAATGGAGAAGGGCCTCCATTAGTGACATTAGGAATCCTACAGAAAAAGCACAACTTATAACTATAAGAAAAGACAAAGAGTTATTCTTATATATAAAAAATCCAACTATTACTGTCTGCCAGGAAGTTGCAAGAGCGTACTGTGGTAATATAGAGGTACCAGCAGATCGCAGGATTATAAAGCCTACCCAAAAGTTAGTTTCCAGTCTACAGGATACTGAAGGTTATGTTTACATAAAAGAAATGAGTCTTGATTATAATAAAGGAGATCAATATATCAATAATGAATCAGATAAAATAATGAACTGGAAGAAACAAAAACAGAAACAGATTATAGATGATTATAAATATGAAATTGGCATTGCAAAGGAAAGGGGGACAGAACCCAATATTAAAATAGAAGAATCCGGTATTCAACAAGAAAATGGCCATAAACAAGTTAATACAAGAATCGATTATTCAAACAAACCTCAAGATAATTATAATATTGAAGAACTCTCCAATAAAGAAGTCATAGGAACCATTTCATATTATGATTTTAATGGCAAAGTATGTGAAGTTATTGAATACAATACTGTTGAGAGCTATTTGAAAAGTATAAATGATGAATTAAATTCTAATCCAAACGGTTTTAAATATGAAACATTGACCACAGATGCCAACATAAAAAAATCAGTAGATGACATAGTTTACGGGGCTTACGGTGAAGATAACCCACATCCTTTAGAATGGTACTCCTCGAATAATACAAAAGCAACGATAAGTCCAGAACAATATTTATCAGAAGAACGCAATAAAATAATGCGTGAACATGCTAAAAATCCTTTTGGAGCTCTCGATAAAGAAAATATATCAGCCGAGGGTATGGATAAATGGGCAACCGTTACCAATAAATATATGGAAATGAAAACAAACATATCAACAAAACAAATAGAATTGCAATCTTCCGGTTGTAAAACTCTGATCTGTGATGTATCTCATTCTTCCGGCCCAAAAGAAAGCAGCCATTACCGCATTCTAGATAAATCCACCGGTAAGACAGAATCTATAAATGTGGGGGATATTGACCTGGGAAAGCAGTCTCCGGAAACACTCAAAAAGTTGTTATCCGGCCAACAAACAGAAATGGCCAATAAGTCCGGCACAAACAGTCTTGTCACTCTGAATAAAACCATAACGGGGTGGGGGATATCTGCAGTAAAACAAGTATTCAACTCAGCTGACAACTCTGCCGGCATTTAAATTATTCTGGCAATAAAAACGAAGATATAAAATGAAAGATCAAAAAGAACTACTGAAGAAATGTCTGGTAAACGATATTCCAGCCATTGTTTTCCAAGGAAGCGACAGCTGTGCTGTAGAAATTCTGCAAGCAGCGGAAAACATTTATAGGAAGAACGGTTGCAGTCTGGAGTTTTTGATAGATTTCCATGAGAATGTAGTGGAAAATTTCAAAGCATACCAACTGGAAAACTCTATAGCAACCAAGCTCCCAGATCTGACAACAAGTGAAAAAGAAGCGTTCTACATTCTTCAGGAGAAAGAAGAGGCCTATTTCCCTATTCAAATAAAAGATTTTGAGCAACACTTAAAAGATTACGGATTTACCAGAACCTATGAGAATACAACATCTTATGGCAAGTATCTTTTATTAAAGGAGAAAGACTATATAGGTATCACAGGAAATAACGGAAACTATGATTTTGCCATTAATTATAGTAAAGAAAGCAATCAGATAAGCTACTTCGTTTTTTCTGACGATCCGAGTTATCCGGAACGAATAGGAGACTACAACAGTCTGAAAACATGCTTCTCTGACATAATGTCCAGACACCCATTGAAAGAAGAAACGAACGAACTATTTACAGTAGTAGAAAACTACCATAAAATGGGATACGATGATATATCCCAAGCCTTGACCCAATATGCATCAGCCATAGATAACTTTTGCACTAATGCCCAATCAAAATACATAATTGAAGGTGTTTCCATATGTAAAACAGACAGCAGGCAACTAAAAGGAAATATAACAATTACCCCAAAAGGAAATATACCAGTCAGTCAGATTACAGATTTCCAGATAAAAGATAAATCCACCGGTAAAACAGAACCTCTAAACATAGGCAGTATTAATCTGGAAAAGCAGTCTCCGGAAACAATCAAGAAACTACTGTCCGGCCACAAAGTCGAAATGACCAATAAGTCCGGCGCAAATAGTCTTGTATCTCTGAATAAGACGGTGACGGGGTGGGGGTTATCCATTGCAAAACAAATCGCCAACTCTACAGATTCGTCAACAGAAATATAGAATAAAAAAAGTTTTTCTCCCTTTTTTCCCTATCAGTTCAAAAAAATGTGTAATTTTAAATTTTAAAAGATATGAAAATGGATTACGATGAATGCAGGGCCAAAATATCAATCATAAACATAGCAGAGGATCTCGGATATACACGCATATCGGGCAGACAAGCAACGAACTTGACCTATGTTCTTGGCAACCTCAAAAATCCAGAAGACGAAATAGTCATCTTTCCTAAAAAGAACACCTATTTCTCAAGGAAAGGCAGCTTTGACGATAAGGGAGAGCTGACCAAGTTCGTCCTTAAAAGATTGCATATGTTCTCTTATTGCACCCAACAGGGATATAGAGGAGTCAATGAAGTTCTTTCAAGGTATATGACTGGCGAAAGAATTGTCACCAGCAACGTACAAAGCCGTACAAAAGACCACACCCAGAACTACATTAAGGAATTCAATTTGAATTATTGGAATCCCCGCCCTATCAAAAAGGATAATCCATATTTAACCGTCCAAAGGAGGCTCTCTCCACAGACTGTGGAGGATTTTGCCAATAGACTGTTTATCTACCAGGTAGGGAAAAACAATCATATCGGCTTTCCATTCCGTAAACCCTCCCGGATGGAAATCCTTAACTTTGAAATGAGGAACTATTTTGCAGAGACCAACACCAATTATAAAGCCTTCGCCACGGGTGGTGACAAGGCCCAAAGCTGTTGGATGGCCAATTTTGTTCCTTTTGACAAGGTTACAGACATATATCTCTTTGAATCTGCTATTGACGCAATGAGTTTCTACGAGCTAAACCATTATACTAAAGAAACCACATGCGCATTCATAAGCACGGGGGGATATGTCACCAAATCCCAAATAGAGAATATAAGCCGTATATTCCCATCTGATAAGGTAAAGTGGAATTGTTGCTATGATAATGATGCCAGCGGTAATGGTTTTGATATCACCACAGCATATTATCTCAAAGGTGAGGAATGTAAAGCTTTTGCCAGAACCAACACTGGAGACACATATAAGACCATCTATTTGAGTTTCCCGGATGGAAACACGCTGACCTTCAAAGAAGACACATTTTCCTCCGGCGAGTATCTTAAGCAACATAGTATAGACAATGTAAATATCATCAAACCTCCACGGTACAAAGATTGGAATGAACTTCTTGTCTATTACAAAAGATTTGATTTGAACCTGGGTCCAGGAATGAAATTCATCCCGGCTATCGAAAAGACCATATCCCAACTGAATCTAAGAGGATATGAACAATTGGCCAATAGTATCAGTTCTTCCACAAAAGAGCTGGTGGATTCCCTGCTTGAGCAAGCCAATTATTGCATTTCCGCACCTCTTGCCGAGAGTAGCGCTTACACTCTCATGGTAGACTGTAATATCTTCATGGGGCTGAACACGATGGTACCGGTACCTAGTAATTTATATGTTATAGAAAAATGCACGCAAAAAAAAATATCAGCACATGCCATAAATGAATTTCTTAAAAATGAATATATAAACATTTTCAGAGACATGAAATCATCTGATTTCAAAAATTTCCTGGAAAAGGGCATCCTAACTTACACAAAAGGTAGTGTAGAAAAGAATTTTGAGAAAGTGACATTGACTTCCGGATGGAATATCAAACCTTCAACTTCAAAAAAAAAGAGTCTTGATTTAGAACATGGTATATAGTATAACTCCCAAACCAGTTCCAGACACCAATCATTAAAACAAGCAACTTTGTATTTTCTGATTGGTGTCTATTTTTGATGCATATCGCTGTGTTTACTTTTCCCTATGAGAATCTCTCTTGCTTAGAAAACCGGCTGACCTTGTTTCTCAGAATCAGAAATAAACGATGTATCCTTGAAAATTCGTTTTCCGTTGGCATACTTCTCATTTCCCTCACTTTAAGCGAACAACTTTTCCTAAAGAACTTTCTTTAATTTTTGCCTTAGGCGCATATTTGTCAACCAATGCCCGAACAATCGTTTCTTGAGATTCTGTTGCAGAGGGGCTTAATGTTATTTCCAAATTCTTAAAAGCATCATCCTTTAATTTCATGTCATAATAATCAAATGGTAAAGATTTATTATTTAGAAGACTTTGAACTACAATAGAGTTCATTTTAGGATTAGAACTTTCCAACAAAGGATTTATTGGAAAAACATAGAGAACGAATCTAACTTCATCTTGAAACTTCCAACGATTATTTTTGTAATAACCAAAAGGTTTCATGTCCACAATTATATCTCCCCTATTCCCTTGGATATTATTTACTTGAATGGCATCCTTTGTAAAAGGGAAAATATCATCCACATATTTTATATGCCTATAAAATAAATCATTCTCATAATCTTGTATAGGAATAATAAAGAAATTAGGGTTTATCATATCCTGAGGCGATATTTTAGAAATCATACTTCCTTTGGATTGTAAACTTTCAATTTTTAAATTGGCAATCAAATACTCTTTAAACATTTCTTGTTCAAGTGCAATTCTTATTCCTCCAGTATCGCCGCTATACATTTTCCATAGAGGAATATTTTCTTCTTTAATATCTGTCCAACAAGAAACAAAAACATATTTGCAAAATTTCACTCCCCACGATTCTGCATTGCCTTCTTCTATATCATCTACTTTGTCCAAACGGTTGAATCGAATTGTTTGATTTTTTAGAATGAGTGCCAAAGCTTCTATATTTGTATAATGATATATTTTCATATCAATTTTTAATTTTAGTAATCCTCATTTTAGTCTATTTTCAATGCCAAACTCCTTTTTTACATTTAGAATAGTTGAAACAGATTTATTTGTCAGCTTAGCAACATTCCGGATAGAATATCCCTTCCTCAATAGAGAAATAGCCTCTTTGTATTCTTCTCTTTTCTGTTCCAAGCTTTTTTTGCTTCCCGGCCTCCGTCCCAATCTGCCTCCTTTCTCAATATACAACTCCCGCCCGCTATTGAGGCGTTCAATGATTCCCTGGCGTTCCATAGCTGCCAGTTCTCCTAATAAAGTAGTTACCAGAGAAGACAAAGGATTTACTGTCTTGTCAGGTCGTAATGTTTCCAAATTCAAATTTTGGATGTACACACATATCTTATGTGTATGCAGTATATCAAGTGCCTTTAAGATTTCCAAGGTGGAACGTCCCAAGCGTGAAATCTCGGATAGGAGTAGTATATCAACCTGGTTCTGCGAATCTATGCAGTATTCCAAACAACGGCTTAATACCGGACGGTCTACATTGGCCTTTCGTCCGCTTACCTTTTCTTCAAAGACCGCAACCACCTTGTCTCCCCGTCCGGTTGCAAATCTTTCCAAATCAACAACCTGCCGCTCGGTCGATTGCCTGGCAGATTGTGAGCTTACACGTGAATAAATAACCACATTCATGTCTTTTGTTTTTGTTCTTCCTTATCTATTGTTGTGAGCTACTCACGCCTAAAGGCATGAGAGCTCACAATATTCTCCGGCAGGAAATACCTAGCTGCTTCCGGATGTTCGGGTGTCCTTTTCAGGAAAAGGACGAGATGCACCTGCTGCTCCCTTTTGACGAATGGGAGGCTTTGTGCTTTTTCTGATAAAGAGTGAGCCAATCGTTGTGCATCTTCTCCGTTCGTCCACTTACATTCTCCGATAAGAATATGTTTCTTGTCGAAGGATTCTGCTACGATATCTAGTTCTATCATCGTTCCCTCTTTGTTGTCATTGGGGAATATCTTCCCCCACCACCTGGAAGCCATGTTGTAGATGATACCGTCTATTTCGTTACCGCTTACATATTGTCGGCACAAGTGTTCCCAACAGTCACCTACATATAGGCTGAATTGTGTCTCTATCAGGCGCATGACAGTGTCGATACGTCCCAGTTCGAGGATAGAATGGTACGGTGCGACAAATCGGTAGTAAAACTGCAACATATTGTCATTGATGCGATAAATGCCTTTCTTGCTTTTTTTCTCACTCTCGCCGAAAGGTATCTCACGCCTGACGTATCCTAACTCACGTAATTTGCTTAGTGGTTCGGAAATTTGATTCGCATCCTTCCCTGCTCTTGATGCAATTTCGGTAATGCGGTTGACGCCGTTCCCAATGATGGATAAGATGGTAGAGGTCTGTACTGTATCTCGCAGGTCATCACGAAGAAGTCTTTGGGGCTCTTCAGCCAATATCCCTTTGGTATCTAAAATCAATTTTCGGATGGCGGTGTTCATGTCCGAATAATCGGCTCTCAGTTCCCAGTATCTGGGTATCCCTCCCCAAATGGAGTATTCTTCCACTGCGGAGATTCTATCCACTTCCAACGCTTGGCTGATGTAGGATACGGGGATTGGCTCTAATTTGACAATCTCATCGGCCAAGCCATACAAGGGTTCTCTTTTATCCAGTACATATCCTTGCATGAGTTGTTGGGAAGAACCGCAAATAATCAAGTCATATTTGAGTGTTTTCCCATTAAGTAGCTTTTGGATGACCGATGGCAAGGAAGTACAGCTCTTGACCATGTACGGGAATTCGTCCAGACAAACGGTTATACGCCGGGTTAGCTTGTCATTCAACTCCAATAGCAGCGTTTCCCAGTCAGGATAAATCATTTTATCAAACCGGGGGATGCAGTAAGCAATGGTCTTGGCGAACAAGGCACGCTGGTTGGTCTCATTAGTCTGGTCACTCAGAAAATAGACATCATCGTCTTTCATTATCTCCTTGATGAGCGTGGATTTACCGATGCGTCTTCTACCGTATATAACAAGAAATTGGGGCGTTTCTCTTAAAAACGCATTTTGTAGTCTTTCCAAAGAGTCTTGTCTGTCTATGAACTGGTTGAATTTCATTTATATGAGTTTTATATTATAAGTGAGAAAGATTATCTTTCACAAAGATAATCATGTTCGTTCAAATATAAAAGAGGAAACACCCGATTTCTTTAAGAATTAAGCGAGAATTCCCGTATCATATCAAGGTTATAAATATCAATAACACGTTTAACCTTTCGAGAACCTTCTAAACGAACTATTTCCATTTTGGAAACAGTTGCTTCCTTCTCTAATTCTCCATTTCGAATAATATTGCGTATATGTTTAGAAATAGCTGGAACTTCAGTCCCAAATAATTCAGCTATTTGTGCTTGTGTCAGCCAGACTGTTTCATCTTCCAAACGTACTTCCAGCTTAACGGCTTCGTCCGGCTGATATAATATGATTTCTCCTTGATGTTCCATATCTATGTCTTTATGGAGCATAAAATACGAAATTTATTCAAAGAATTATTTCAATACAAAAAACATAGTGTATTGAAAACGAGTTTTAGATTTATTTCAATACACTATGTTAATTGATACAAACTATATGTTGTTATGCACGACTTTAAAAGGAAACAATATTAAATCATCAGCAATGCTATTACTATTTCAACGTTAAAATAGCCAATGATTGGAATTTATATGTGTCCATTTCAATGCGCGCATCCACATTATCTATAGTAACACGAACAAGATCAGCCTTCTTATACATACTATCGAATTTCCAATAAGAGACCAACTCATGCATCTCGTCATCTCCAAAAATAAAAGAAGAAGCAAAATTATGAGTAATCACTTCGGGCTTTTTGTGAAGATGCCAGTCTGCCATTCCTAAATGAATACCTAAAGCATTATGACCCTTCACATTTTCTAACTCTATAATCCCGGAAAACGTGAACTGATCTTTAGAATTAGGAGGAATAAAAACATAAGAATAAGTACCTTTCTCCAGAATAGGAAGCTTTGTATCACTCAGAGTAGTCGATATCCCCTCCAACAAATCCTTACCTGATTCATCAACAAAAGCTATATAATAATTATAGTTATAAGGAGGATAGAAATCATCCACATTTTTGTCACAACTACCAAGCAATAAAGATAACAAACAAAAAAACAAAGTAAAATATGTATGTTTCATAACGTATCATTTTTTAGGATAAACATATAAATTCTGTCTATCATATTCAAAATTTCCATATTCTGAATCTACATCACTAAAATTATACCATGCATTAGCTTCTCCTCCCCATCCCCAATTCATATAAAACAAAAGATAACCAGAACCGGAAGACCTTTGTGGAGCCCAGTATGCAGGAAGTCCACAACTTGAATAGCTCGGATTGGTAGAGCGATTTACAAGATACTCCACAAAATAGTTTGCACATGTATTCCACCTCTCAGCTCCTTCACACACCCAGGCATGTCCATCCCAACTAAAACCCATAAATTCCTTCTGATTTCCCCGCATATATACCGGACGATGATTGATAAATATTTCATCTTCTACTTCCCAAGATTTATGTTCCTTTAGCTCCACATTATATCCTTTAGCCCAAAAGCCAAGTGCAGCTTTACCAATAGAGGATTTAGATGCCGATTCACCATATTCCATATCCACAGCCTTACCTACATCTGCTATCAATGTTTGAGTAGCTATTGTTGCTGTTGTATTGGGCATGTCACTCCAATTATAAGTAGCAGGCCATTCATGGTATCTCATGATTTGGGCCACAGCAATAGCAACACAACCTGCAAGACAATTTTGGGGACATAACCCGTTAAAAGGACTTTTTTGACTCCATACAGTATTAATTAACGGCCCAACCCTTTCATGGGGATCTCGTTTATAGCCTACAATCGTAAATTCAAGTGGAGAACCGTAAAGTTCAGCCTTCTCAACATAACTATCATATTCTGATTGAGAAAGGAAAGAACGAGCACTGGTCAACGGGCCGAAAGAATATCCTGGACACAGTTCATATAATTCATTCATACGTTGACGAAATAACACCCCATCATTTAAAGCATCAAGAGGGGCAACTTCTACTTCTTGTTTATCATAAGCAACCCACATTCTCTGAAACTCTGCTTGGGAATCTCCACCCCAAGAACTACTTTCCACAATTTTTTGTATTGTTTTTTCCGACCAAACAGAAAATCCTGTCTTCATAGCTTCTTCTACATTCATTGAACCGGTTTCAGAATATGCAAGAATCGGATAGTAATTCTTAGTAGCGCTTACTATTACAAATCCACCACTTTCATAGTTAATTACATACATACAAGGCACACCATTTTCATTGTAAATAGTTCTTATTTCTCTAGCAGTCTTATCAGAAGTTGCTTCAGGAACAACAGAACTGTTTCTTGTGTGCACGCAATTCCCATTTCCATTGTTATTTAGAAACAAGGAACCCACTTTAGAGGCTTGACTAACTGACACAAAGTGTTCATCATCAATAATGTTAGCACAAGTAGCATCTGCTTCCATAGGAGAAATATCAAAGTTATCTTCATTACAAGAACAAAAAACTACAGCAATCCACACAAACAATAAATACTTTTTCATAGGCATTAAATTTAATAAAGATTATATAGTGATATCCTTCACACACAATCAGGGCATGAATTCGTAATAAATACACCTTGTCATCAAAGCAATTTCACCGATTGTTTATAAAAATAGCGATTTAAAATATATTATCATACAACAATATAGTCAAAAAATAGAACAATACAGTCAAAATGATTCTTTAATACCTTAATTCACACCATTGGAGATAAAAATATGTCATTGGAGCGGGCAAAGCTCATTCAAAAGCTTCTCACAGTCAATTCCAATCTGTCGATAATTCTGTTCCACCTCCCTATCAGTTGTTAACTTCACTATCGGTAACGGTTTTTCATCCAGTGAAAACTTTTCAAACCGTGTTTTTATTCGGCTTACATTAGACTCCCCTGCAGAAAGTATAAATTCTCCTTTCTGCAATTCAGCAAATTTATTGCTATCATAAATTTCCTCCTTCTGTTTGCTCCTGGTAACACTACTATTGTATCGACCAGAACTGGACCCCGCGGAAATACTTTTCTTTTCCTTCTCCTCCTTTCCAAAAAACAAGGGATAATACTTCAATGCTTCCACATCTTTTGTTTTCCCCAGGAATAAATTAGCAAAATTGGCCATAATGGAAACCCTATCCTCCTTACCATACAATTTATCGAATTTCGTACCGGATTGTGTCAATACAAGAAATGAAACGCCATATTCTCTCAAGACCGATGGCAAAGATTGGAAGTCATTCACTTTAACGGTAGTCATTTCATCAAGAACAAATGCGAATTTCACACGATTACCAAACTCAATCCGACGTGCAGCAAGGGGAACTAACATCGCTACAATAGGAGAAATCATACTCTCAATCGCAAAGTTATTTGAAACAGCAAAGAGCTTCGGATCTTCCGGATCTATCAAGTCATAGATAAAATCATTACCAGAAAGGACATAACATACGTTCTTGTTAGTAGCTAAATTACTGATATAGTTATTGATGGAAAATATCACAGAACTTTGGGTACGTTCACTGCCCTTGGAGCCAAGAAACGCACCAGCTTTCATCTTAGACATCATATCCCCCTCCAGAAAACGCGTCAATTGTTCCGGTGTGGCCATTAGGATGAAATTGAGAATATGCGGAAGGGTGCAATACTTCTCGTAATCACCCTGAAATTTATAGAATCTCACCGCCACACCGCAAAGTAATCCAAGCGCAGCCTGAAACCATTCATCAGTATTACCTTTCTCAGGTTTCATTGCATTAAAGAAGTCCGTCATCGCCTGGAAGAGCATAGTTTCATTACGAATCACATTTTTATTAAGAATGTTAAATCTATATGTACGTGACATATCCGTGAAACTTATATAATAGAACTTATAAGGATATTTATACTTCTGCACCAGGTTCCAAGCAGTCTTCGTATAATCATAATCTTTATAATCATAGATGAATCCTGCCCATCCATAACGTATATACTGTTCAAGAATGGGCTTACCTATCGAGGCAGTCTTACCGGAACCGGCACCCCCCAAAACCATGAAATTATCACGTGGATAATAGAATTCAAGCTGACCGCTTTCGCTGCCAAGAATAAATGTATCTTCGTCTTTTCTAGGCTTGGCTTTCTCGACACCAGATTCATTGAGCAAATATTTGGTAACAAAAAATAATGAAAAAACAACAATCAAATAAAAGGATAATTGAACCTCAAAAAAACAGAGAAATACGTACGAAACTATCAAAGTAAGAAAAAAACCTCCACAAGCATACAATACAAGATTTTTCCATTTTCTTACAAACGGATTAATGCCCATAAGAAAAATCAAACATGCAGAAAGAAACAAACATTCAATAAAAATCAAACTCATATCACTGACTCATTTTCCAATAAAATATTTTTAATTTTTTGCTTTAAATACAACTTGACAGATTTCTTTGTTGGATGAAGAATTAGAGTAATATTTCTTGCACCAGTCATAAATTGCCTCTCCTCTTTCATATCCTCCATTACCTCATGTATAATCTTATTCTGAATCTTATTTTTATAGCTGGAATAACTGCTATCGTGATAGTAAAAGCGTTCATCTGCATTTGCTATATATCCATATTTATTACCGAAATGCTGAAAGCAGTCTACCTGCCAACCTTTCATGCTGAAACCATTTTTCACAGCTTTCCCATTAAGAACATTAACATTTCCCATACTTTTAGCCAGAGGCGACAATGATATGGTCTGAGTAACGTCCATCCTGGAAACTATAACATGAGCATGAAGCTGCAATCCTTCTTTCAAGTCTCCCTTACTTCTTAAGCCATCCTTAACCTCTTCATCAAGATATGTATAATGCCGTTCAGTTTCCACTCTTCCAAACCAGAGAAGATCTTCACTTGACAAATCCTTATTTCTATTAAAATTCCTAGCATATATATCCATACAGTCCCTTACGTAATCTTGGAATTCAGAGACAACTTTTTCAATCTCCTTATCCGTCAGTGAAGAAAGAGCTACCACGTTATCTTTTCCTGTCACCTCTTTAATCAAATGGGCAATTTCCCTTTGTGAAGGATTGTAGGATAACATGTAGAATTTATCTTGATTGTTTTTAAGTGTTTTCTTATTGTTGTCTATTTTTTGTATTACTTCGGTCAAAGGCACACTATCCTGATTTTGCGAAAAAAAGAATTTTCCAATACCAGATTCCTTATCCAAGTAATGAGCCAATTTAACACAACTGCCTGCATTAACTGACACTCCCAACTCATTTTTTTCTGGACGATGCAATTTGCTATACATTGATATATGTTCTAATTTTTCTTATTAGTTGATCCCTATGCTCGCGAGACAATAGAAAGAAACCGTCTTTATTAGAAGAAAGAATTCTGTCAGATAATAGTTCTTCAATATCAGATATAATATCCTGAATAACATTATTTTCAATAGCATCCGACCGAAGTTTTTGTATAAGTATATCTTTATTTCGTATATCCGATTTCAATTTCTCATTCATTTGTATTACCTGGTATAATTCCTCCTCAGAAACACTTAACCCTACTTCTGGAGTATTACTTCTATCCGAGAAAAATCCATCCTCAACACTATGTAATATGGGATCAATCTTATTAATCTCAATATTACGTAGAATCTTTATCAGATCATCCATTCTCTTCAATAAAACAGCATTGCCAGACTTCATGGTAGAAACAAAAGTAGCAACTGGAGGTGTTTGACCAAGACGGGGCTCTACGCCGGTCAGCTCGAAATACCCAAGCATCTCATCCAGGCAGTCTGAATAACTGCATCTCTTTTTATATCTATCAAGTCTATTCTTTACATCCTCTTTAATCTTTATACTTTTATATTCCTCTGCCATTTAATTATCTATTTTATTGCAACAAAGATAGTTAATATTAATAATTCCACCTATTTTCCACCAAAAAACAATATATGAAAAATTAATATGCTGATTATATGGCATTTATAAATTAGAATATTTTTAATATTCCACCTTATAAATCATTTTAAATTAAGATATTAATTATATAAATTCTACCAAAATTCTACCTAAAAAATATTATGTATTTTATAACTATCTAATATATAACGCTTTGCGTTATTAAGTTCACAATTTACGTGAACTCTTCTTGCTAATCACATTACACTTCGTTTCATTTCCCTTGAAGAAAGCAAATACCATTAGGGAAAAATATTTATATTAAAGGCAGCAAGTATTAGCATGTGCATGCGCACGAATAAAGAAGCTTTCGACAGAAGAACATCATGAACTCAAAAATGCGAATGGTGCCAGCTTTCAAAACACACTCTACCGGCTTGTTTTCTGGCTCAATTTTGAAACTTTTATCAAATTCCGAGGTAATGTTCATCAAACAAAAGAAATCTTCTTAAAACGAATCTAAAATACAGAGGTGAATTTTCGATTTATTTTTCCCTATTTGTTGTATATTTACTACTTGGTTCATTTTTTTGTAGTGACGATTTAATTTTTGGAGTTTTTTTCGATTGATTTTGTTATTTCTTTAGCAGCAATGAGTTTAGAATATTCTTTAGCTAAAGCTAGAGAAAAATAGCAGTTTTGAAAACTGATTGATTTATAGGAAATTACAAATTTACGCTCACGCTTTTGGGGAACGCTCACGCTTTTGGGGAACTTACGCTCACGCTTTTGGGGAACGCTCACGCTTTTGGGGAACTTACGCTCACGCTTTTGGGGAACGCTCACGCTTTTGGGGAACTTACGCTCACGCTTTTGGGGAACGCTCACGCTTTTGGGGAACTTACGCTCACGCT
>OGHU01000006.1_pt1 | contig 118181 bp, 104 predicted proteins | sample 1571521 | NCBI WGS metagenome assembly OGHU01 (sample SAMEA2581963, study PRJEB24529) | metagenome | biome: Human gut stool | place: China | collected 2011 | reverse complement strand
ATATTGCTTCTTTCTTGCCGGTATATCTGGAAAAGAAGATTCTGAAAGTAGACCCGTTCCAAGTACTCGATCAAAATGGTGTAGGTCAGCTGATTGAAATGGCTGTAGATAAAGGTCGTTCAGTTCGTCCTGATTTGAAATGCGGTATCTGCGGTGAACATGGTGGTGAACCTTCATCAGTGAAATTCTGTCACAAAGTTGGTTTGAATTATATATCTTGTTCTCCATTCCGCGTACCTATCGCCAGACTTGCTGCGGCGCAGGCTGCAATAGAGGATACTCTCTAAGTTTAGAAGCCCTCAGGCAGAATAGCAATTAAAATTTGTATCAGGCTGTAATCTACCGATTTATACGGTGATTACAGCCTGAGTTGCGTTAAGACAGTTCGTGCAGTTGACATCAAAAAATGAGCCAAATGAGCATATTTGTTTTACTCTATGTTTACCCCAAAAATCATCATGTTTACCCCTGTTTACCCCAAAGAATTTATAGTATTTATCTAAAAAGGAAATAGGTATGACAACATTTAAAGCAACGGTAAAAAAGCCAAGAAGCGATGGCTTCTACACAGTTTACATCAGGATTACGCATCAGCGCAAATCCAGTTACATTAAAACAAATAAAATTGTAGACGCTGCTCATATTACGAAAGGTGGTGATCTCACCGACCCTGTTGTGAATGAGTATTGCGCTATGCTCATCAGACAATATACGGACCGCCTGAACCGTGTAAATGCGACTTGCTGGGAAATAAAGGAAGTGATAGAGTTCTTGTTGAAAGACGATGAAGAAGCGTGCTTCAGTGATTACGCACGAAAGTTCATAGACAGGATGGAAGCGGATGGACACGAACGCAATGCAAAGAATTACAGACTTGCGGTAAACCATTTAGAACGCTTCATGGGGACAACCCGACTTCTGTTTAGTAACTTGTCGTCTTCTGCAATAAATCTTTGGATAGAGAGTCTGTCAAAGACAAACCGAGCCAAAGAAATGTATCCTACTTGTGTACGACAGATTTTCAAAAAAGCCATAGTTGAACTGAACGATGAAGAGCGTGGTGTTATACGTATAAAGTTCAATCCTTGGTTGAAGGTGACAATTCCCAAATCAGACAATACCATGAAACGTGCCATCAGTGCCGAAGCCTGCCGCGAGTTCTTTAACCGTCCTCTTCCCAAAACAAAGATGCTGTCTCCACTACCGGAACTTGGCAGGGATGTAGCACTTCTATCGCTGTGCATTGGCGGCATCAATACTGTTGACCTTTATGAACTCAAAAAGAAAGACTACAACAATGGCATTATTGGTTATAAAAGGGCAAAAACACGCCATAGTCGCAGAGACGAGGCATATATGGAAATGAGGATAGAGCCATTTATCCAAGAGACCTTTAATAAGTATCTCTCCAAAGATGAGCATGATGAGTACCTATTTATATTCCACAGCCGTTACAGCAATTCCGACAGTTTCAATGCCAACGTGAATATCGGAATACGCAAGATATGCGCCGACATGGGGATGAAAAAGGAGGACTACTATTGCTATTACACGTTCAGGCATACGTGGGCGACCATTGCTCAAAACGACTGTGATGCTAATCTTTATGAAGTTGCATTTGGCATGAATCACAGTCATGGGTTCAATGTGACAAGAGGCTACTTAAAACTGGATTTTACCCCTGCATGGGAACTTAACGCCAAGATTATTGATTTCATTTTCTTCAGTAATAAGAAGAGTAAACAAGGCAAAGCCCGTGACCTTGAAGCCCCAGAGGAAAAACTTTTCCGTATTTCAAAAAAGATGATGATATACGGACGCGCTTATTTCAAAGGGGATGTTGTTGGTGAACTAACAGATATCGGTTTTAGTAATGTTGATGAAGTTATTTCCGAATTAGTCAAGCAACTACCCAAAGATATTCCTATCGGTTGTACAGTCCAATTCAGACTTAAAAATTGTGATAGTCAAAGAGAGGTTGTCTATGAAAGAAGCAAAGGCAAAGGATTTTAGCCCGTTTGTCAGTAAGTCCAAACACCTGACATGAGGGAAAAACACCATTCCATCCGAATACAGCACGAAGCCGTACCTACCCTTTCAAGACAGGTGCGGCTTTGCTGCTTCGCCCTTATCTTGAATCTGGCGGACGGTTTGCGCTACATCGCCCCAAGAGGATGCCGACTAATAGCAATAACCCCTTCCATAAAAGGACACATCCCTTCTTCACCAGCCATCCGGCAAGCCGCAGCACGTTCCTTGCCAGCCATAATACCAACCGCCACAACAGCGAAAGCACGATGATGACCGGTACCAGGTATATTATCAGTAACAGTTCAAACATATACTCAAATTTAAGTAAAGCCATAAGCCAAACGAGGCCATTTTTTACTTTAAATATACTAAAAATCAACGAGATATGGAAATTTTACAGCAACTATTCCCCGGTAAAATCACTAATTGTCAGATGAATATCCATTACGCTTGCATATCAAAAAAGCACCATATCCATAGTCTGGAAGCTACGAGTGATAAGTGACTGTATTTCCAAAATCCGATGTTGTCAGGTATAATAGCCCCAGTTTCTCAGGTCTGATGAATGGATGCAAAGGAATGTAATGGACTACTTAACCACCCATAACCTTATTGTATTCTACTGAAAAATCCAAGCTCATTACTAATTTGTTAAATGAAAACCGCAGTTTCCTTTTCCCTCCTGTTGTCGGACAAGCGGATAATGTTCCCGATAATTCACGGATGGATGAACCGACATAAGCACCCAGTTGAAACCAGCCTAATCTTCATCCCATATATCAAAATTCCACGCAATCGAAAAACATCATACACATAAATACAAAGCAAATTTCACTGGCATACCCGGCAATCGGATGTTCTTGATACCACGGTCAAAATGGTACGCTCCTTGAAGAATAGTGTTGTGCATTTTGTACGGAAGCCACTTTCCACGGTAATTTTGGCGCAAAAAAGAACCCGGGATGATATTGCCCTGCGTTACAGGATTTTCCAAGCAAGTTGTACTTTTGTGGCCACAAAACACCGTTTGTTCCCCCAAAAGTGACTTGCCGGATGCCCCGCACCGGAGCGGCACCGCCGCTGTTTCGCCCTGCGAAATAATGTAAGACAATCCCTGTTACAAAGCACCGAAGTATGAAGGAACAAAGGAACAAGTACATCAAGGTAAGGATGACCCCGGAAGAAGTCCGGGCGTTCAAGGAGAAATCGGCTGAATACAAGACCGTAAGCCATTACGTGCGCAAGGCACTCGAAGAGTATTCAAACGTAAGCGTCAGGCGGCAGCTTGAACTCATGCAGGAACTCGGTTCGTTTTACCGCAGATACCAAAGCGAACTGTCCCATATCGGTGGAAACCTCAACCAGGCGGTAAAGCGTGCCAACGAGCTGACGGTTGCCGGGTTGCTGCCGCCAAGCTATATCCAAGAAGTCCTGTTTCCGGTCATCCGGGACACACAGAACATAGTCAACGGGATAAAGAGGCAGCTTGACACCCTCACGCAGAGAATAGGCAGACCTTAGGACAACATATACATTAACCCAGATAACTCCACCCCAAGATGATAGCGACCATATTACCCGGAAGCGCGGACTTTCATGCCGTGGGTTACAACGAGCACAAGGTGTCGAAAGGGCTTGCCCGGCTCATCGAGATGCGGAACTTCGGGACGGTCGGCCTGGCAGACAGACCCACTACAGAAGAACTTACCGGCTATCTTAAAAAATACAGTTCCACCAATAACCGCATCCGAAAACCCCAATTCCATGTGGCCGTCAGCTGCAAAGGCCGTGAGATGACGGAATCCGAGCTGCTGGACTTCGCGCACCGTTACCTCAAGGAAATGGGATATGCCGAACCCGGACAACCGTGGCTCATCTACGCCCACCATGACACCGACAACACTCACCTGCATATCATCACCTCACGGGTCGCCCCCGACGGCAGGAAGATAGCACACAGCCACGAGCGCAGGCGTTCCCAGGAAGTCATAGACCGTATTCTTGGCACGGACAGGCAGAAGAAGACCGCCGACGACATTGAAGCGGCCAGGCAATATACCTTTTCTTCTTTTGCCCAGTTTAAGGCAATCATGGTTTCTATGGGATATGAGGTATATCAGAAAGAAGGGATAGTATTCATCAAGCATGGCGGCAAGGTGCAGCGGCAAATTCCGCTGGCCGAAGTCGAGCGGCTTTTCAAAAGCGGCTACAGGGAACGCGCCCGTTGCCGCCAGCTGCGGAGCATCTTCAAAAAATACCGGGACGTGAGTGGCAGCAAAGAAGAGTTGCAGAAAGAGCTGAAAGAAAAGTTCGGCATCAGTCTCGTTTTCTTCGGCAGGAAAGACGTTCCCTACGGCTACATGATTGTCGACCACGCCCACCGCACCGTCATCAACGGGGCGAGGGTGCTGGCCACGGAAGAACTGCTGGACTTCGCCACCCCGGAGCAACGCTTCGCACGCATAGAGGACTACATAGACCGGCTGCTCACCCTCAATCCGAAAATCACACAGGGCGAGATTTTCCAGAAGCTGAGAAAACAGCGTGCCTATATCAAGAAAGGTGTCATCCACTTCGACGGGCAGACACGCCCGTTAAAGCCGTTCATGGCGGAAGCCATCGACCGGAACAACCGCATCCGTATCATTGAGATGTTCCACCCGGTTACCGAAGCCGAGCGCGACCTGCTCTGCAAAATCTTCAAGGTGAGCCGCCCCGACCTGGTGGAATTGTCAGGCGGCAGGCCGCAATCCCACACGGATGCCGTCAGCCGCCTGCATGAAATCTTCAATGATGTGAACGTCTTTTCCGTGCGGAACGCCCTTCATGAGGAAGGCTTCATCATCCGGAAGGAAGCGGGCGCGGCATACGCCGTCAACTTCGACAGGCACATCGTGATAGACCTTGCGGCGGAAGGGCTTGACACGGAACGGTTGAAGCCCCGGCCACGAAAACAGCAGCCCCGGCAGATACATTCCACTGGAAACGGAGGAAAGAAGATGCACCTACATGGACTGAAGGATTCCGGTGCCGGAAGCCATGCCGAAAAGCGTGAGTGGGAAGTCGGAAGCAAGGGCGGCTACGACGACATTGACGACGGGCGCAACCTCAAACGGTAGCCCAGGAGGGGAAAACGGAGACTCCCTTTTGTCACATTTTTAGCCGCATAGGCCATTCTTTTGCTTGTTATGTTACCCTAAACACTTCGGTCAGACAGACCGGAAACACAAAAGTGTTGTGCATTTCGTCACCGTCCTTTCCGGTGCATACTTTTGCACCGAACCAAACGACCGTGGACAAAATGATACAGACACCCGTCATCGTGACATTCGCCAACCAGAAAGGGGGAGTCGGCAAGACGACCCTCTGCGTCACCTTCGCCAACTACCTTGTGACGAAAGGCGTGCGTGCCGTGGTCATCGACTGCGATTTCCAGCATTCCATCCTGAAGTGCCGCAAGGCCGACATCAAGAAATACGGCGAGGAAGCCGTACCTTACGACGTGCTGGCCTACGAGGCCAACGACAAGCAGGCCATGACCGCGCTCATGGAGAAGCTGCACAACGACCCCAGCATAGACGTGGTGCTCATGGACTCGCCCGGCAGCCTGAAGGCGGAGGGGCTGATACCCATGTTCGTCAACTCGGACATCATCGTCGTGCCGTTCCATTACGACCTGGTGACCGTCCCCTCCACCGCGAGCTTCCTCCTGTTCATCGACCGCCTGCGCAAGGCCGTGGGCGGACGGATGAAAGCCCGGCTCTTCATCGTCCCCAACCTCCATGACGGACGGGTGGGCAAACGCTCCGAGCTGGAACTGTGGGAGAACACGGGGAAGACCTTCGCCAACTACGGGCTGGTGACGGACAAGATTCCCAAGCGGGCCGACATGGAACGCTTCAGTACGGTGGCGGAACTGGACATGCAAGCCGCAATCGTAAGCCCGGTATTCGACAGGATATACGCCGGAATCTTCGGCGACGACAGCCCCAAAGACATAAACCATCAATGACCATAGCGTAATGAACAAGGAATTACAAATAGACGACCTCACCAGAGGCATCAATGACGACGAACCTGCATTCAAGGGGGAAGGACAAGCGGAGCAAGGCACCGCACATCCCGGTGACAAGTGCTGGCAGGACTTCATGGCCTACCTTGAAGCGCCGACGGACGGGAACGGCAAGGCAGACCGTCTGGTATGCAAACTCGACCGCGACCTGGCCGACTCGCTTGACGACTGCGACATCCGTGGCCGCTGCCGTTCCGACCTCGTGAACGCCATCATCCGCTCGTTCTTCGAGAACCACCTTTCCCTACTGGCGCAATACCGCCGCGAGAAGAAATCATTGTTCAACAACTATAACCCCGAATCCCATGCGTAGAATCGACTGGACAGAAACCATGCTCTCCCGGCTTGCCGAGCTTTATCCCGTGGAGACCACCGCACATACTGCCTATATGCTCCAGATAGGCGTGACGGCCGTGAAGGAGAAAGCTCGCGAACTCGGACTGGAGAAGCTGGTCAAGAGCCGGTGGCTGGAACGTGCCGGACATATCAGCCGCCACTTCGACAACCGCTCCTACGCCGAGATGGCCTGCGACCTGGGCATCAGCCGCACCACAGTCAGCCGCATGGCACGCAAGCTGGAGCTGAGCCGGAGCAAGGAAATGGGTTACGCGATGTCGTCCCGTGTTCGCAATGAGCTGGTACGCCGTGAACGGCGCAGGGCAATCTTCGGCCTTGACCCCCTCACACGCCTCAAAGTCATCTCACACCGCGCCAAGGTCAGGATACGCTCCCGACTGAAAGCCAAGGGCTACATCACCGGCGTACACAGGAACATACTGTACTTCACCGAAGCCACATGCCGGAAAGCCCGGCTGGAAGCCAAAGCCGCCAAGCTCGGACTGGTCTTCCGGCCTTTTCCCGGAGACAACACACCATTATCCAATGCCATATAGCCATGCAGTACGGACAAATCGTTTTTATCCTTTTCGTGGCAATGGCCTGCTATTACGTCTTCCTCATCTTCACGGACATAAGGACAGCGCAGGCGGCTCAGAACGCGGAAAAGGAGAACCATACGGAAGAAGAGATAGACATATCGGACGAGGCAAAGAGCTTCCGCCCGACCAGAGTCAGCAGGGACGAGGAAAAGAAGGAAGAGGCGGTTGGCAACGGGCAATCCGAACCGGACTCACCCCAAGAAAAAGGCTTCCGCCGTCCCGGTTACCGTGAGGCCGTCATGACCGACGGCATCCTTGTGGACGACCTCATCCACGAAATCGACAGGCTGGCGGAAAGCGGCACCAGCGACCTCGGCCTGGTCATATACACCTGCGAGAACGCAAGGTGAGAATCACACGTTCCTTTAGCGACCCCTGTTCCTTCGGCGATGAAACAACCATTTAACGAATTAAAGAAATGCAGGAATTAAAGAAAAAATGCCTACGTGCATACGTCCGTTTCAAGCAGTCCGCGTTCGCCCGGAAGGGCACGCTCGCCCTCGTGGCACTCACCCTCGCCGCCGGCGACGTCATGGCTGGCAGCAAGGGGGCGGCGGGCTTCACCAAGGCCACCCAGGAAGTAAGCTCCTACCAGACACCCGTCTCCAACCTCATGAAGGCTATCGCGGCGGTCATCGTGCTGGTAGGCGCGTTCAATGTCTACTTCAAGATGCAGAACGGCGACCAGGATGTCAAGAAGACCATCATGCTGACCATCGGCGGATGTATCGCATTCATCGCTTTGTCAGAGGCTTTGCCGCTTTTCTTCACGTAAGGCCATGGAGGAAAACAAGAACGGTCAGGACGGCTTCCCCGTGTTCAAGGGACTCCAGAAACCGCTGGAGTTCATGGGCATCCGGGGCCGTTTCCTCACGCTGGCGGCGGTGGCCATAGGCGTGTCCTTCGTGGGGTTCATCGCCTTTTCCATCGTCCTGGGGAAACTCGCCGGGTTCGTCGCCATGCTGGTGATGGCCGCCGCAGGGCTGGCCACCATCTTCGTGAAGCAGCGCGGCGGACTGCACAACAAGAAACGGGCGAAGGGAATCTACGTCTATAAGAACATCCGGAAAACGGATTAAAGAGAATTGAAGAACTGATAAAAACAGAAAGCATCCTATGGCACAGAACAGGAAACGGGCATTCGAGGGGCTTTACGCCCAGCTGGAAGAGACGGACGGCCATGCCGTCCTCTTCTCCGCCAGGGGCGAGCCTTCGGTCATATTCGAGACGGCCAACCCCGTGCAGCAGCTATGCACGGACGCGGAGCAGTACCTGCGCTTCCAAGACGTGCTCTCCAACCTCGTACAGACACTCGGCGAGGGCTACGCCCTGCAGAAGCAGGACATCTTCTGCAGACAGGCCTACCACCACGACGTGGCGGAGGATGCGGAGTTCCTGACGCGGAGCTACTTCCGCTACTTCGAGGGAAGGGAGTTCACCGAGATACGCACCTACCTTGTCATCACGCAGGAGGCGCAGCGCGGCCAGTTCGTGCAGTACGACCCGAAGAAGTGGGCGGAGTTCCATTCCAAGGTGGCCAAGGCGGAGGACATCCTGAGCGAGAGGCACATCCGCCACAGGCGGCTGACAAGGGACGAGGTGGACGAATACTGCCACCGCTTCATGGCCTTCCGCTTCCGCCACGGCCCGTTCTCCATGAGCAACTTCAAGGCTTCGGACGAGTACCTGAAGGTGGGCGGCCGCGTGGTGCGCTCCTATCCGCTGGTGGACATCGACGAGATAAACCTGCCCTCACGCATCAGGCCCTACACGCAGGCCAGCGTCAACGGCTACGGCATCGCCACAGACCTTTTCTCGTTTCTGACAAGCGTTCCCCATGCGGATTGCGTGGTGTACAACCAGGTGGTGCAGATACCCGGACAGCGCAAGCTGCTCCGCAAGCTCCAGGCCAAGGCCAAGCGTCACGGCTCCATGCCCGACCCGAGCAACCGTATAGCCAAGGCAGACATCGAGGAGGTCTTGGAAAAGCTTGCCGTGGACAGTTCGCTGCTGGTCTACGCCAACTTCAACATCCTGGTGAGCTGCCCGGCGGACAAGGTAACGCCCGTCACTTCCTACCTGGAAACCAAGCTGTACGGGTGCGGCATCATGCCCTCGCGCACGGCCTACAACCAGCTGGAGCTGTTCACCGACAGCTTCCCCGGCAATGCCTACGCCTTCAATCCCGACTACGACCTGTTCCTTACCCTGTCGGACGCCGCCCTGTGCTTCTTCTTCAAGGAACACCTGAAGGAATCGGAGGACACGCCCCTGACCACGTACTACACCGACCGGCAGGGGCTGCCCGTCTGCATCGACATCACGGGCAAGGAGGGCAAGGTGAAGATGACCGACAACGCCAACTTCTTCTGTATCGGGCCAAGCGGAAGCGGCAAGTCGTTTCATATGAACTCAGTCGTCCGCCAGTTGTTGGAACAGCAGACGGATGTGGTCATGGTGGACACGGGCGACTCCTACGAGGGCATCTGTGGCTACTACGGCGGCACGTACATCTCCTATTCCAAAGAGAAGCCCATCTCCATGAACCCCTTCAAGGTCACGGCGGAGGAATACGGGCTGAACTTCGGCGAGAAGAAGAATTTCCTCAAATCGCTTGTGTTCCTCATCTTCAAGGGCAGCACATTCCCCAGCAAGATAGAGGACATGATAGTCAACCAGACCCTCGTAGAATATTACGATGCCTATTTCCATCCTTTCGAGAAATTCACGGAAAAGCAGCGTGCAGAGTTGCGGCAAAAGCTACTTGTAGACGCCAAGATGGAGGATGACTACGAGAAATACAACCACGAGATGGAGGACATCGACCGCCTGATAAACGCCAATGACCAGCCGGAAGTGCCGGAAAGCCGCGCCCTGCTGCTCCCCTCGGAAGTCAGGCGCATGAAACTCGTCCGCCAGTGCCGTTCGCTCATGGCACTCATACGAGACAAGGCCGCCTCGGAGTCCGAAAGGGAACACGCCGCACATATCGTGGAGAAATACCGCAAGGAGCTGTACGAGAATACCATGCTTGTCAAGATAGACAAGCAGATAGACCGCATGGAGGAGCAGAAACGGCGGTTGAAGGTCAGGGAACTTTCCTTCAACTCTTACTACGAGTTCGCCGTGGAGCGCATCCCGCAAATCACTTCCCTGGAGAAAATAACATTCGACATACACAACTTCGCCGCCATCCTCAAGCAGTTCTACCGGGGCGGCGAGCTGGAAATGACGCTGAACGCCGACCTGGACGTTGACCTCTTCAACGAGCGTTTCATCGTCTTCGAAATCGACAAGATAAAAGATGACCCCGTGCTTTTTCCCATCGTGGTGCTCATCATCATGGACGTGTTCCTCCAGAAAATGCGCATCAAGAAGGGGCGCAAGGCCCTGATAATCGAAGAGGCGTGGAAGGCCATCGCCTCGCCCACGATGGCGGAGTACATCAAGTACCTGTACAAGACCGTCCGCAAGTTCCACGGCATCGCCGGGGTGGTCACGCAGGAACTGAACGACGTGATAGATTCGCCCATCGTCAAGGAGGCCATCATCAACAACTCCGACGTGAAAATACTGCTCGACCAGTCCAAATTCAAGGACAGGTACGAACAGATAGCCGCCATACTGGGACTGACCCCCGTTCAGCGTCAGCAGATATTCACCATCAACGCGCTCGACAACCACGAGGGGCGCAGCTACTTCAAGGAGGTGTGGATATGCCGGGGACAGCATTCCGATGTGTACGGCGTGGAGGAAGCCCCCGAATGTTACTGGGCCTACACCACCGAGCGCACGGAAAAAGAGGCGTTGAAAACATACCTGCGGCACTACGGTACGGTGCAGGAGGCCATCACGCGCATCGAGGCCGACCGGAAGAAAGCAGGCAGCCCCAAGTACCTAGAGTTCGCCAGAGAAGTCAACCAACATCAAAAAGTAATGTCATTATGGAAAAGCTGAAAGCCATATTGTTAGGAACATTCCTGTTTGCCGCCTCTGTCCCCACGTTTGCCGGATGGCGCATCGTCATAGACCGTAACTGCATCGCAACGGTGGGCGCCAACATGGCCTCGCAAAAGCTCATCGAGGGGCAGCACAACCGGCGGCTGGACTCCATCGCCTCCAAGAAGCAGAAGGTGGAACTCTACACCGTGAGCATGGCCACCATCAAAGAGCTGTACAAGCTCTCGATGGAGAACATCTCCGGCTTCGGCACGGAGAGCCTTTACTACAAGGAGATAGGTACCTGCGCCTTTGACATCCTCAAAGACGTGCCGGAGCTTGTCAGTACAGTGGGCAAGGCGAAGTTTTCTAACAAGCTGCTTTGCCTCAATGAACTCGGCAACCTCGTGGCCGAGACCCAACAGCTGGTGGGCGACTTCGTGAACATCGTGAACAACGCCAAGGTGCAGAATCCCCTCAAAGGGGAAGCCACAGCGGAGAGGAAAAGCGACGGCTACAACCTGCTCGACCGTTACGAGCGGCTGACCCTGGCCAACCGCATATATACTGACCTTACAAAGATACGCTACAAGGTGGAGGGCATGATGCTCATGGCACAGTATGCCACGGCGGACGACCTCTTCTTTGCCATCGACCCGGAGGGCTGGGCAAACGTGGTGACCATAAAGAACCGTGTCGGCAACCTCGTCCGGTCATGGAACGGGCTGGTGGCTTCCAATTACTGAACCTGACAACAAGAGCTATGGACTATAATATAGAAGGTATAGGAAATTGCAAGGCGGTTTTTGTTGCTGCCTTTATGACAATCGCCGTACTGTCGCTTCCCGTCAGGGTATCGGCCGGAGTCATACCCAAAGACCTCCCGACTATCGAGGCCCTGATAGCCCTGCACAAGGCGGTGAAGAAGGACGAGGACAAGGCCATGCAGCGTGTGGCCGCCAGCTTCGGCGAGCAGTCGCTCCTCACTAAGGGGGCCGGCAAGTTCAACGACGTGCGCACCACCCTGAACACAAAGCTGGACAACGCCCATTCCAACCTGGTGCTGGCAGGTGCCATCTCTTCCACGGCCAATGCCCTGTACCAGTTGGTGAAGGAATACAAGGACTTCACTTCAAACACGTTCGGCCATGTCAGCAAGAAGCCCTTCGTGGCGTGGTACTATGCCGACGCCAACCTGGCCATATCGAGGGAGGTGAAGCACTGCTACAAGCTCTATGCGTCGGTGGCCGCTTCCGGCATCAACCTGATGAAGGCTTCCATGGACGAGAAACTGAACCTGGTGATGACGCTGAAAAGCACCATTGACAGGGCGAGGTACATCATCGACAACGCGAACCTTTACTGCTATCTTGTTACCGATTGCGGATGGAAGCCGGACTACATCTGGGAGATACTGAACTCCGAAGTCAAGGACGAGATAGCAAAAACAATTATCAACAAATGGAACCAAGGATATGAGATATAGAGTAATAACACTTTGCCTGTTCAGCCTGTTGGCAGCCTCTGGCATTCAGGCACAAGTACCCGTCCGTGATGACGAGAAGAAGAAACAATGGCAGTCCATGGAGAACGGGCCGTGGGACTTCGCGCCCGACTGGTACTATTATTTCCTGCACAAGGGTTACTCCGGCGCGGAAATGTATTGGAAATGGGCGGGCTTCAAGTCCGGCTTCCGTGTCCGCTTCAAGGAATCCAAGTCGAACATCAAACGCATCATGCCCACACGGGTCATATCCGAGGAGACCCAGCGGCAGAAGCTGGAGAAGGTGGAGGAAGAACGCAAATATGTGGAAGAGCTGTACAAGGAGGAGCTTGTCCGGGAGGCCGACCGCGCCGTTGACCTGGTCTATCCGGCCTACAAGGACGAGTTCAACCGGATGCAGGACTGCATCACCGACGGCCTGCTCTATTGCATGACGAAAAGCGGCGGAAAGTTGAAGCCGCAGGTGGACGAACTGGGCAGGCAGAATGAAATCCTTTGCGCAGGTATTGCCTATATCCGCAAGACGGGCGTGGGCTACGGACTGGAGAACGCCAAGCGGCAGCAAGCCTACGAAGAAGCCAAAGGAAAGATGGAGGCACTCGTGAAACAGACCGCCAACCTCTGCGCCGTGGCCGCCACACATTATTAGAATTAGAATGTATTACATGAAGATAAGGATACGATTATGCAACTGTCTGCTGTTTTATTGACCATAGGCCTTCCGGCCATCGACGAGAGCCTGGACAAGCTGCTCGTCGCCATGGAGACGTTCCCCAACGTGGCCGTGCTGGGCGACGCGGTGGGGCTTGCCCGTATCATCGGGCTGCTGCTCGCCCTCTGCGTAGGTTCCTACGAGTGCTGGATGATGATGCTCGGACGGCGCGGCATGGACGTGATGAAGCTCCTCCGCATCGTCGGCATCTCCATCTGCATCTCTTCCTCCTCGTGGATATGCGACGCCCTCCAGGTACCCGGCAAGGGGCTGGAGAGCGCGAGCAAGGCGATGGCGCAGGCCAAGAACAAGGAGGTGGCCGCCTTCGAGCTGAAGGTGGCGCAAAAACAAAGCGAGTACCTTGACCGGCTGCGCACCGTACAGGATTCCATCGCGACCGCGCAGCAGGTGGCCGCCATCGGACAGGACGCCGCATGGTGGGACAAGCTCATCTACAACGTGGAGAACCTGGGCAACACCATCAACAACTACGCCCAACGGGCGGTGGTGGCCACGGAGACCAAGGTCAGCGAATGGATCAACGATGTCATACGCTTCGTGGGAGAGCTGATTTTCCAGATGTCCTACTACGGCATTCTCGTGGCGCAGCGCATCTTCATGGCCATCATGGTGATATTCTGCCCCATTATGTTCGCCCTCTCACTCGCCCCGCCATGGAACTCGGCGTGGAGCCAGTGGATGTCCAAGTTCCTTTCCCTCTCGCTGTGGGGGTTCGTGACCTACATGTGCCTCTACTACGTTGACTTCATCCTGCTTTACAACCTCCAGCAAGACCTCGTGGCCTACGACCACCTGCTTCACGGCTCGGTCAACTCGTGGTCGCAGATAGGCGCGTTGGGGCTGCAGGGCATTGGCTCCAACTGCATGTACGCCATGGGCATGCTGGTCGGTGCGTACATCATACGTTTCGTCCCGGAAGTGGCCTCGTGGCTCATCCCCGGAGGCGTAAGTTCGGGCGCGGCAACGGCGGCAGGCTCCACGGCTACGGGCATCGCTTCCATGGCCGGAGGTGCGGCCGGCTCGGTGGCCGGTGGAGCGGTTTCCATGGTAAAACCAAAATCAGGAAGATAAAACTAAAACTTCAAGAATATGCTCATAGAATCACTGGCACAGAAAACAAGGCTCGCCATGGTGACGGTACTGGCCACCATAGGAGGTTGCATCGTCATCTGCGGCTTCACCGTATGGTGCTGCATTTCCTTGGTGAACAAGGAAAGGGACCAGATATACATATTGGACGGCGACATCCCGTTCCTCGCCCAACGGGCGCAGCTGGAGGCCAACTTCACGATGGAGGCTAAGGCGCACATTCAGCTCTTTCATCAGTATTTCTTCAACCTGCCGCCCGACAACGACTACATCAAGTGGACGCTCGGCAAGGCCATGTACATGGCGGACGGCACGGCGTTGAAGCAAAAGCAGGCGATGGACGAGAACGGCTTTTACTCCGACATCATCTCCTCGTCGGCGGTTTGCACCGTCATGTGCGACTCCATCGACTTCGACGAACAGGAACGGAAGTTCACCTACTACGGTACGCAGCTCATCAAACGTCGCACCCGTGACCTGAAGCGTTCTTTGGTCACGACCGGATATGTTGAGTCCGTGCCAAGGACGCGGAACAATCCCCACGGGCTGCTGATTACCAACTGGAGGACACTTGAAAACAAGGATTTGGACTACTAAATGCGATTTGGATATGAGAATCAGAAAGAAACTTCGGGAAAGCCGCCTGAGGACGCACCTGCAGATCCGCGCATGGCTGCAACCCAAACTGGGAAAGGCCGGGGAAAGGCTCCGGCTGGCCGGCCGCATCCGCCTGGCGAACATTTGGGCACGGAAGCATCCGAAAAGGACTTTTGCCTGTGTTACGGGAACATTGTCGCTCTTGCTGGTATGCTCCCTTGTCATGAACAACAGCAAGCCGGACGGGACGGACAACGCACACGGCATCGGCGTCATTGCCAATATGGAACCCTTGTTCCAAGGCTTCCGCACCATACAGTCGAACAAAGGCCTGCACCGTGCCACGATACAGGAGCTGGCGGACAGCGGACGGGCTATCCGACGGGAACTTGACTCCCTGATAGCCATGCCGAAGAAGTCGCACGGTGACTCCCTGCGGATTGTCAGGCAGTACAGGCGGCTGGAGAACATTGTAAAATTCATCAATAACGGAGAACATGATTAAAGTCAATTTCAAACAACCCAAGTACATCTTCCCGGCGGTCATCTTCATACCACTGTGCGCCCTGGTGTATTTCGTGATGCAGACCTTCGGGGGCGGCGGAGAGCCGGAACAGGCCGTGGCCACCGACCGCATCAACACGGAACTGCCCGAAGCGCACGCTGAGGAAGCCGGGGACAAGATGTACGAGATGTCGCGCCGCTTCGGCGACGAGGATGCTTTTACCGCCGTGGGCGGCATCGGTGAGGAGACGGAAGAAAAGGAAGAGCCGGGACACGGCTACAGCGAGGAGGAACTGGACGGACTGGACGCAGCGGAAGCAGAGCGCATCCGGCAGCAGCAGGAAATGGAAGAATTGGAACGCTCGTTGGCGGAGTCCAGGCGGCATATCAATTCATACGCCTATGACAACAATACACCTTCGGACCGTCCGTCTGATGGAAGCAGTGGCATGGGCTACACTTCGCAGGACGACTTCGCCCGTGACCTGGAGGAAATCCAGCGCCGCAGCTACGAGAGGCAGAAGGCCATCGGGCGCGGCCTTGGGTTCGGCGACCCGGAAGCGGAAGAGGCGGCCAAAAGGCAGCGTGCCGACTCGCTGGCGAGAATCCGCAAGGAAGAGGCGGAACAAAACCGCCCGAACCTTGTCATCAAGTCTGCCGACACCAATGCGGACAAGTTCCATACGGTGGCCGCTCCCGACGGTACGGCGGAAGCCAGGCTGATACGCGCCATGATTGACCAGACAACCAAGGCCAAGGAAGGCACGCGCCTGCGCTTCAAGCTGCTCGACGACGTGACAGTGAGCGGTACAAAGTTGAGGAAAGGCACTTACCTCTACGGCACGGTGACGGGATTCTCCAGCCAGCGCGTGAAGGCTACCATCACCAGCATACTTGCCGGGGACAAGTTCATCAAGGTCAAGCTTTCCGTATTCGACAACGACGGCATGGAGGGCTTCTACGTGCCCGAATCCTCGTTCCGCGATTTCGTGAAGGACGCTAGCTCCAACGTGGTGCAGCAGGACATCAACATCGAATCGGACGGCGGCTACGGTTCCGGCATATCCGGCGAGGCCATTGCCTTACAGGCCCTGCAGAACATGTACAATTCCGCCACTTCCGCCCTGTCGTCCAACATCCGGAAGAACAAGGCGAAAATCAAGTACAATACCATCGTCTACCTCATCAACTCGGACGATGCAAGGTGAACATGATTGAAAAACAAATACATACTTATATGAAAGCAAGAACCATCTTACTGACTTTGCTCTGCGCCGTGGGCATGACCGCCTACGCCAACGAGAAAATCTATGTCAACCGGGACGTGACCACGCACATCGTCATGCCCGAACCCATCAAGCTGGTGGACATCTCCACCCCGAAGATTGCCGGGAATCAGTGTACGGACAACATCGTCCGCATCAAGCCGTACCATGATGAGGGTGATTCCATACAGTCCGGCGGCTACACGGAGAACGAGCTGCTGGGCACCATCACGCTCATCGGGGAAAGACACATCGCGCAATATGACGTCCTTTATACCGAAGAGCCGGGACAGGCGGCCGCCATCTTCGAGGTGCCGTACACCCACACGCAGTCCTACATCAACCCTGAAGTCACCATGCCCATGTCCGAGATGGCACGCTATGCGTGGGCGGTGTACGGCAGCAGGCGCAAGTACAACCAGATCGTGACGAGGGCGCACGGGATGAAGGCCACGGTCAACAACATCTACGCCGTCGGGGATTACTTCTTCATCGACTTTTCGCTGCGCAACAAAACGAAGATTCCCTACGACATCGAGGAAATCCGCGTGAAGCTCACGGACAAGAAGGAGACCAAGGCGACCAACTCGCAGACTATCGAGCTGTCGCCCGTGTTCACGCTCAACTCCACGAGGAAGTTCAAGAAGGACTACCGCAACGTGATGGTGCTGCCCAAGCTGACCTTCCCCGACGAGAAGGTGTTGCGCATTGAAATATCCGAGAACCAGATCAGCGGACGGGTCATCGTGCTAACCATCGAGTACGAGGACATCCTCCATGCGGACGGCTTTGATGCCGACATCCTGAAGGACGCTGCCTACTATCCTTATTACTACATCTCTTATTCCGACAAGCAATGAAGAAGTTTTTAATCACCTTATTCTGTGCGGTCGTTGCCATTGGCGCATCCGCACAGGACGGCAAGCTGGCGGTAAACGCCGGCTTCATGTTTCCCTCCACACTGAACGCTACCATAGGCTACGAGCATCCGCTATCATACGGAAATGCCGTGGAACTGTACGGCGAGGCCGGCAACCATTGGCAGGAAAAGGATTTTTGGAAAGGCTACTATTGGGACGGCGGCATCGTCTACAAGCACCGGCTGGTGCGCTATAAGAACGGTATGCTGCGTTTCCGCTTCGGCCCGCAGTTCGGCGCGGTGCAGAAACGGTTCTTCATCGGATTGGAGGGAGGGTTTGAATACAGCTATGTGTTCCAAAACGGCTGGGAGTTCGCCCTGATACAGAAGAACAATGTGAACTTCCTGCACGGCGACACGTTCCGCAACGGGTTGTTGCTTGGAATGAAAATTCCTTTTTAACCACTTGTAAACAAAACAGAAGGCATGGCATTTGAAGAGACAAGGGAACAGCAGCAGATGTACAACTACTTCCGCAGCTGCATATATATCTTCCTAATCATAGAGATTGTGATGAACCTGCCTGTCACAGCGGACAACCGCATCACGCAGTTCATTCTCGATCTGTTGGGGCGTTTCAAGGTATTCAACACCGTATCGGGCTGCAAGGTGGCGGAGCTGGTGTGCATCTGCATTGTCTGCATAGGGACGAAAGCGAAGAAGGCGTTGAAGTTCAACGTGCGCACGATGGTGGTCTATCCCGTGCTGGCCGGGTTGACCCTTGTCGGGCTGTGCTTCGTGTTCCACGGGATGTATTTCGGCATCAGCTGGTTCGGCTTCCCTGCCAACCGCATCCTCTACGCCATCTGTTCCGTAGTGGGCACCATGCTGGTACATCAGGGGCTGGACGGTATCGCCAAGTATTACAACAACAAGGTGGGCGAAGACCGCTTCAACTTCGAGAACGAGTCATTTCAGCAGTCGGAGGCATTGGTCGCCAACGACTATTCGGTGAACATCCCCATGATATACTATTGGAAACGGAAAATGCACAGGGGGTGGATAAACATCATCAACCCGTTCCGTGGAACGATTGTGTTGGGAACGCCCGGTTCGGGTAAGTCTTTCGGTGTCATCGACCCGTTCATCCGGCAGCACGCAGCCAAGGGCTTCGCCATGATGGTCTATGACTTTAAGTACCCCACGTTGGCGAAGACGCTCTTCTACCAGTTCTGCAAGAACAGGAAGGCCGGCAGGCTGCCTGCCAACTGCGGTTTCCGCACCATCAACTTTACCGATGTGGAATATTCAGACCGCATCAACCCCATTCAGCGGAAATACATCCCCGACCTTGCGGCGGCGTCGGAAACGGCGGCTACCCTGCTGGCATCGCTCAACAAGGGCGGCGGCGAGAAGAAAGGCGGTTCGGAGGCGTTCTTCACCAACTCGGCGGAGAACTTCCTCGCGGCCATCATCTACTTCTTTGTGAACTTCCACCCCGTGGGCTTCAAGGACGGTAGGAAGCTCAGGCGCTTCATCCTACACGAGGGAAAGAAGCTGGAAATCGTCATCAGGAATTGGGACGACTTTAACGCCGTAGATGAGAAAGGGAACGTGGTGCTGGACTTCGTGGACGAGAAGGGCAACGATGTTTCCACAGACGAGGACAGGATGTTCGTGGACTTGAACGGTTACAGCTATAAAGACCGCACAGGGAAACTGATACGTATCGACCGCTGCTGGTATGAGGACAAGGATGGCAACGAGGTGGAACCGGACACCATTACGGGGGAATATTCGGATATGCCGCACGTGCTCTCTTTTTTGGGCAGGCCATACGACCAGGTGTTCAACATCCTCATGCAGGACGACAAGATTGCTTCTCTCATGGCGCCGTTCAAGAGCGCTTACGAGAACAAGGCCAACGACCAGTTGGAAGGAATGGTGGGCACGCTCCGCGTCAACGCCGCAAGGCTCGTGTCGCCGGAGGCCTACTGGGTGTTCACCGGGGACGACTTCGACCTGAAGATTTCCGACAGGGAGCATCCGAGCTATCTTGTCATTGCCAACGACCCGGAGAAGGAGCAGGTCATCGGCTCGCTCAACGCCCTTGTGCTGAACCGCCTGATAACCCGTGTGAACTCAAAGGGGAACATCCCGGTGAGCATCATCGTGGACGAGCTGCCCACGTTGTACTTCCACAAGATAGATCGACTTATCGGTACGGCACGCTCCAACAAGGTGGCCGTGACATTAGGTTTTCAGGAACTTCCGCAACTGGAGGCGGACTACGGCAAGGTGGGTATGCAGAAAATCATTACCACGTGCGGCAACATCTTCATGGGGGCTGCCCGTAACAAGGAGACGCTGGAATGGGCGCAGAACGACGTGTTCGGCAAGGCCAAGCAGACCTCGCGCTCCATATCCATCAACGACCAGAAGGTGTCCACCACCATATCAGAGAAGATGGACTACCTCGTTCCGGCGGCGAAGATAGCGGACATGGCCACCGGATGGCTGGCCGGACAGGCGGCGCGCGACTTCACCGCCACGGACGAGAGTATGTTGGAGAAGTTCGACATCGAACAGTCGGAGGAGTTCAAGACCACCAAGTATTTCTGCAAGACGCACTTCGACATGAAGAAGATTAAGGACGAGGAGGAACACTACGTGCCGCTGCCCAAAATCTACGAGTTCAAGAACGACAGGGAGAAGGAAATTCTGCTCAACCGCAATTTCAAACGGGTTAATCAGGAGGTAGAGGATATGGTCAAGGAACTGCTTGGAATGAGCTAAGTGATTGTCTAACTGTTTCTGATAACATATTGAAAGATAATGATATATGAATATTGGTTCGACTTCCTATCTGCCTGAACCGCTTCCTTTGTTGAGCGGAAGCGCATTGAAAATCATCGCCGTGGTTTCCATGGTTATTGACCATTACGCATATTATCTTATGGATGGCAATACAATGGCTTATGAGGTGATGCGGTGCTTCGGGCGTATTGCCTTCCCCGTGTTCGCTTTCCTGGTTGCGGAAGGTTTCGCCCATACGCGGAACAGGATGCGGTACTTCCTTTCCCTCATGTTGTTCGCAGTCGTCAGCGAAGTGCCGTGGTATCTGTTGAACGGTGCGGACGGCACGCACAACGTGATGTTCACGCTGGCCTTGGGAGTGGCGGCATTGGCCGCATTCGAGAGGCTTTGGGAACATCGTATCTTATGCTGTTGTTCCATATTGATGACGGCATGGCTAGCGGCATGGTTGGAAGCGGACTACGAATGGAGGGGTGTACTGATGATAGTAGTGTTCTACCTGTTGAATATGGGCAAGAACACACCGGTCACTTTGCGCAGGATAATGCAGCTGCTGTTTGCTTTTCCGCTGATGATGCACTACGGCATAATCGGTGCGCTGCTTGCCTGTGCGGTCATCTTCCTGTATAACGGCACAAGGGGTTTCATCCACGGGAATGTGGCCAAGTACTGTTTCTATGCCTTTTATCCGGCACATCTGTTCCTTTTATGCATCTGTTGAATGTTCACTTCAACAGGAAGTCAAATAAACGTCCGTCCGCATCCGGAAACAATCCTTGAATTTGTATATCATTTTATATCAATGACTTACGCATTAAACGATAGAAAAGTGAAGTCGTAGATTCTATGAACGATAAAAAAGTCGAAGATTTAACACTTTTAACTTTATGAAACCATAAAAGGCACTAAAATGTGCAGATTTTGAGCTGTTGTTATAATCACAGTGGTGCTTGGAAAATGGTTCATTCTATCAACAATCACTACATGTTTGAATACAAATGAAAGCGAAGCATGGTAGAAAAAGTTTCTCTGATTTGTGGTTAACATCGTCTTTTGGCTTTGGGCTAATGGCTTGAAAATTGCCAGAGATTTGTTCGCTAGCATAATGTCTGTATCAAGCAATCGAGTAGGAGGTAAATGCTAATCATAGAAAGGCATTTGCCTCCTGCTTTCACATTTACCGACCTCCCACACCACCGTACAAGCGGTTCCGCATACGGCGGTTTCGCGCTTTCTCATCTCACGATGTGTGGCAAGTTGTTTTCAGCCATCCCTCGGACTAGCGTCACTCCTACTCTATTGTCGGATTCCGTCCTATCGTGGTGAGTAGGGAAGCTCCTTTCGGACATCTGACTACAAAAGAGTCTCAAGGGTAGCAGTCATTTACTATTGCACTGCGCGATTCGGTCCTTCCCCATAGACACACGTGTCTTAGGTACTATAACCTCTGCTGACTTCTCACGGCAAGCTTTACTCCGTCAGGGCACATCGAATGGGTACGTCTTCGCCATGCGTCCGTGAGACCTCCTCGGATAAGGGCATTGTCTTTCCATCTTATGCCTACTTCATTTACACCGACCGTTCCGAATAGCTATCGGGCTTTGGTTTGTGTAGAAACCTTACCCACGGTCAAATGCCTTGTATGAAGTTTCTGTTCGTTAGACCAGATGTTTGCCGCCGGCTTCCTTCAGATTCCACCTCGCGATGGACACCCTTGCCTTGGGCTATGTGATTCCCGCTATTAGGGCTCACTCGGGACTTACACCCGTTAGACAATGCTCATGCCGAGCGTACTACAAAAATGCCATAACGATTCACATCGCCATGGCACAATCCTTAAAGAAGTTGCAATCATTTTTTCTTTTGACCTTTACAATCGCTTCGATTGCTTCTGACATGAGCAGACACATGAATGGTCTTGCCATTCTGGACTCGATCATATTCAGGAATGCGATTGAATTTACGGCCATCGCTGTCCTTTGCCATAATCATTGTAACCCGTCCTGTGGCGGGGATCCCTAATTGGCTGCATGTTTCAGGCAACCGTGATTTAGCCTATATCAATCAAAATTTATCTATTATTTTTTTGATATCACTCTCTACCGTTACCGTACCATCATCATCAATAAAGATATGACCCTGAGAAGTCTTTCTTTGGCAAACGATATTGTCTTCTGTACTCAGGTTATTGTCACCCTCACAATAATCAGTAGAACTATACCTACTATCTACATTTCTTTTGTCATCAGTAGCAGATTTCTCTGACACAATATTTAGTTTCTTTGTCTTGCCATCTTTCATCGCGTCGAAAAGTTCAGTACTGAACGAAGAACGCAAACCATGGTGAGGGCACACAAGGAAATCTACTCCTTGACCAATCTTCTTTTTCAGTTCCTTGTCATCTTCAAGTAACTGCTTCATTCCTTCTTTTTGGACATCAGCCGCAAAAAGAATCTTGTATCCAGCGTGTATATATAAGACCAAACTGATATTGTTGGTATAACTTTCGTTTGTCAGAGTTTCATTGTCCTCTACATCACCTGGATAAATATATCCAAGCGTCATTTTGCTTGGTAGACTTACTCTTAGCGGTAATTGGCGACCCTTATACAGCTCTTTAATTTTCTTCACATCGGCACCATCTGGGTCATCAACCAAATTCCAATTCACATTCTTTCTATGTGCATCAGCACCTTTCGTTAGGTCATTTGGAGTAGTGTACAAATCTATGTAAAAGTGTTTATCTAAATCACTCAGATCAGAAATGTGATCCTGATGTGGATGCGAGATGAAAACTTGACTTAAATAATACTTATCCTCATAATACTTCACCTCTCCACGCTTTTTAAATAGAGGAAGCAGAAAATCATTAACTGGCGAAAAAGAACTGCTCTTCCCCAAGTCTATCACTATCTTCTTGTTATCAGTTTCAACATAGGCACTTAAAGCTGCCCCAACATTAAAAACAACTACTTTCATATACATTCTTTTTTATTATTTCCCGTAAATGTCGCAAATAGATATTTGGCATAAGCCCACCCTCTGGTTTCCAACAACATATAACTGCCTGCCATCAACAGCACTTGAAGCACTAACGCTACCACAATAGTCCACCACGGCAGCCAACCATAAAGGATGTTAGCAACTCCTATACTTATTAACGTGAGTTCGATATAAGAACCTTACGCAATAAGCCTGCTTTTGTCAATGATGTCGATATTCATAGACGGCTTTTTCGGCAAAAGGTTGTACGCAATAAGGCCTGCAATCAGGTTTGAGGCGAAGTTGTCGATAGAGCGGTGCCTTGTGTGCTCTATGTTGCAGACGTTCTTGAGTTCGTCATTGACTGTCTCTATGAGCGCCCTTTTCCTGAGCAGTATCTTGTCGTACAGGTTCATTAGCGAGTTCTTCATGTTCTTCTTGAGCTTGGTGACGAGGTGAATGTCGTCAACGAACAGTTCCTCGAAAAGCTCTTGGCTTATGTATCCCCTGTCGGCGAATATCTTTCCGAAGAGCCTGTTAGTGAAGTCCTTGTCCTTCAAGGGTTCACGGTCGTCCACGTTCCCCGGCGTGAGCGTCCATTGTATTATCTCCCCGCGGTCGTTTATGACGATGTGCAGCTTGAAGCCGTAGAACCACCCCATCGTAGATTTCCCCTTTGCCGCCCATCCCTTCATCGTCTTATGGTTGTGTGCGCGCTTGATGTGGCACGACACCAGCGGCGTGGAATCGATGATGGATATGCCCGTGCATTTGCCCAATGCGCATGTTTGGAGGAATAGCAGCAGGTGAAGCCCGACCGTAGCCTGCCTCTCGACGAAGCGGTTGTAGGACAGGCGGTTGGGAAATTCCTTGCGCATATGGTTGCATACGTAGCCGAGGTAGAACGACTTGAAATTACGGTGTTGCATTGTATGGTAGAGGACGAGGATGGTCATAACTTCGCTGTCGGACATGCGGCATGGCCTGTTGCGGCGGCGTTTATCGCCGGTGTCCAACGTGTGTTTTTTCAATTCGGGAGTGAAATACTTGCAGAATTCATCGAGAATACAGAAAATTTCTATTATATTTGCATTTGTCATGGGAATGGGTATTTTAATGTAACTTATTGATTGTCAACTATAAAGGTACTAAAAATATTCCATTCCCACAACTTTTTTATGCTTTTCTTATGCCGAACTCACGTTTATTATAAATATAATACTCCACACACTTGCCCCAAGATAGTTACGGCAGAAGCCAAACTCTATGTTATATTGCCTCAGTATCTCATCGCCTCGACAATTCTGCCTTATCTGACTCACGATCTCCGCTATCCTCATCTTGGACACACCTGGTTCCGCCTCTTCCTCTTTGCAAGTGGGCAGTTTCCTTCCGAATGTTTCTTTTACCTTGGCCGCTATCTCGTTATGATATTCGGGCGATATTATCTCGTTTTGCCATAGTAGCATCTGTGTAGTTGGCATCTTCGTCTCGTCCTTCTTAAACAAAGGGTACTGAAAAAGCCACTTCGAAGTCTCCTTAAATAGCTCCCCAACCAAATATCCTACTGCCATGCTAACCAGTGCAGTACCACCGATAAGGCACAACACCCACTTAACATTACCAACCAGTGCTTCATACTTGGGGAACCACTCCCCCATGCACATAGCAAGCAATATGCATGTGGGAAGCATTCCCAATACGGATGGATATACCCTTGCTACTCTTATGTATTTATCCATCATAAGCCTATAATTTCTTGTGGTTAGGCGATGCCTTATCCGTAGCAAAGTATAATCCATTGGATTGATCTACAAAGATGTAGATATTACCATTGCTTCGTGTCGTTAAGACCTTACCTTCGTACATATTCTTATCCGATGTATTATAATATGTCACACCATCAGCATAGTTTGAGTAACCTGTATAAACATCCGTTCCCTCTTTGGACGCCTCTGAGTCTTTCGACAGGATGATAGTCTTTACATTCTCAGTAAGATCAAACAGCGCCTGGGGGAAACCTGAATCATGACCATGATGCGGAGCCACCAAGACATCAAGGCCACCCTTCATCGTTATCCTGAACAACGCGTCATTCTTTGCGAGCCACTCCCAGCCTGCCGTCTCGAGATCGCCAGCAAACAGAATCCGGATACCGTTATATTTCACATAACGAATAATACTACTATTATTTCTGACCTTGTTGCGAAGAGTAGGGTCTGCCTTGACGGTCTCTATAGGTATTGAAAAGGTATAGTCCTCATCAAAGCCCCAGTTAATATTATCAGGGTTATTGCCTCTATACTCCTTATCCAAGTTCTTTACATAGTCTTTGTTAATAGAAGCCGCATCGTCATACTTTTCCGTGTATGTATGACATAACAGGTAAGGTGTAAGCTCCTTGTACACTCTTTCTGAGTTTCTCACATGGTCATCATCGGGATGTGTAATATGAAGTAACGCCAACGGATATGACTGACCACCGGAGGTCACAAAAGGTTTTGTTTTAAACAAACCATCACGGCTGTTGTTACAGTTCTTAATAAAATCCAGTGGATTTTGCTTCTCACTTGATGAACCACAGTCAATCATCATCGCGTACTTATTGGGCGAGCAAATATAATTGCAAGACGCGTTGCCCACATCAAATACTACTATTTCCATATCTTAACTTAACAACATTGGTAAATACAATCTCACTTGCATCATGACCTTCCATTCTGCCTCTTTAGACAGCAGCTCAACACTCTCTTTACTGAGTCCAAATAGCCCTGTACCTATAGCATAGGCTTTTTTGTGTTCTTCTTCTGAGGGTTTCCAACTCTTAAAGTCATCCCACAGGATGTTTCTTTTCAGTTTTGCCATGATTCTTTCTCCTGCCACAGCTGACGTATCACTATTCTTCAATTGAGTTATGTCTTCAGGCGTTATCTGGTGGGCTACCACAACCTCAGGGTAGATGTTATCATGCTTAAGGTTTTCCACAAAACCTTTCAGCATTCTTTCATTAACATCCCATTCCAATAGTGCATAGGCAAACCGCTTATCTGGATGTGCTTTCATAAATAGGTTCTGCTGTACCTGTATCTTCTTAATACGCTGCATGAACACTTCTGAAGTCCTCTTCAAGGTAATAAGTGGGTTAAAAATCCACTTGTCAGACACCTCACCATTACCTGCATCGCTAACTATGATGTACGAGCATTTGTATGGACTCATCTTGTCCGTTAGCACATGGGTCCCTTGGTTATCATACAACCCGCCATCCAGCAACATGGGTAGTTTCTTTCCTTTCATGACGCTTGTTCTAAAGGTTTGGGGTATTCGTATCGGACAGAAAGCAAACGGCACACACGATGATGCCATAACAGCCTTCGACACAGGAAAGAACTCATGGTAAAACGCGTCTACCCCATAATAATAGTTGTACATTCTCTCACGCGAGAACGTAAACTGGGATACCGTAGGATAGTCCGTTGCGTTGATAGTTACCACAGGACACGGTTTCAAATCCTTCAGTTTCTTCCCGTGGAAGAATAGTCTGTCATATTGCCAAGCTATCAGATTGCTCACTGGTAATACTTTATACCATACAAACCACAGCACAACAAATGAGACTGCCACTCCCCAACCACCACAAAACCATGTGGCCAAACCTACAAGGACTAACACCAAAAACAGATTAATTAAAGCCAAGTGCAACACACCTATACATATCTTCTTACTGAACTCTTCCTCAAATCTCTCATAATTTCCTTCATGCAGAGCATAGCTAGCTGCGGTAATAGAACCTCCAGACACAGACGATATCACATCTACCTTGCCCAAAACACCTAGTTTATGCAGGGCACGCAACGCGCCAATATGGTACGCTGCAGCCCTGTAACCGCCACCCGAAAGGGCCAATCCAATTCTTTTACCATCGTTCGTCATAACCTAGTCTTCTTTGACGCTACCTAGATACTTCATTCCATCATGCTTCCCGTGATTGGTATTTTGCACCATACCATCAGTCTTCGTATATCCCGACTCTGAGACGAAGACATCCAGATAGTCACCATTCGTCTCAAATAAAATGTCGCCTGCTGTATTCTGCGTAATCGTATCATATTCGCTATAATAGTCCAGTTCATCACTGGGTGCTTCGCCCACAATCACCAGTTTCGGTGTTAGCTTATCCATCAGTGATGATGGTATATGCCCGCTCTTTCTTCCATGGTGGGGAGCAAACACTATAGTCTTATGAGTATTAGTCACCTTTTTATCAAACTCTTCTTGCATATCCGTTTCCATGTCACCCATCCACAGGAATGAAAATTTGCCTACAAGATACTTAATAGCCGGCGAAATATTGTTAGGGCTCCCGCCATCTGCTGCCGTCTCCAACGCTTCCTTATACAGGTCGTTATCTGTTATAGGCCACAAACAATAAAGCCCGGCTCCATCACGTTCGTTATCCGACTCGTTCATCCACTTACGCTTACACCCTTTTTTAAGTTCGAAGCTTTTCTTGCTGTCATCGCGCAGTATCTTATACCTCTTGAAATCATCCGTTTCCGTACCCTTCTTAGTCGTATTGTTATCAACACGATAAAAATTTAGGATGCCAAACTTGTCGTCGTACTCCACCAAACCTTTGATGTGATCATCATCAGGATGGGTCGAGATAATACGTTTGATACCTTTACCTGATGATTCCGTTTCAATCTCATCAAGGATGTCATCCTTAACGTCATCTGTAAGACAACAGTCGATTGTTGTGAAGTTGTCTGAGTTGTGCCGGATGTAGAACATGTCTCCATTGCCGACCGAGAAACTTTTAACTTTGCTCATGATTTAATCAATTTTTAGATTAATAACTGACGCAAAGGTACACAAAAAAAATAGAGTTTCCAAAATTTTCCGTGGTATTTTCACGGAAAATTGGAAAATCTATCATTATTTCGATATAATTCTAACACTTTTCGTTATTATTTCACGCCTCGTAGTTTTTGTAACTCCTTCAGGAATTCACTCACCAAATCACGATATTCTATAAACAGCTCACTCTTTGCCATCAATTCATCCAGTTTCGGATCAAGGTTCTTACTATATTGTTTCTGAAAATTGATGGTATTATGTACATAAACATGTTTCCGTATATAGGTACTGCCGTTTTCATCTTTCTCAAACATACGAACTGCATCACGCCTCAAATCAGGATTTCCCAACAAGCTCAAGTCATGAGTTGCTACGGCAATCTGACAATTCTCAGCTATCGAGAGGTACATTTTTATGATAAAAGCCAGGGCCTTAGCATGTATACCCGCATCAATTTCATCTATGCAGGAACACTTTCTCCCCATTACGATATCATATATTACCACTAGCAACCTTATAATGTTAATCGTACCAAACGACTCCACCCCACTATCAAGTGATTTTTTGCCAGCATGAGCTGTCGAATGAATAAACCGCAAGTTCTTGTGTGATATTATGCCCGTAGGATACTGCTCCTGCATAGCCTTAACAACAATCTCAGGAGCTCCACTTTTTACCAAATCAGAAATCAGCACACTCGCATCGTCCACCTCGTAGTCCACTATGTTTGTTCCCACGTCTGCCAATAGTTTCAGCAATAAAGTCTTCACACGTTTATCGCGTTCTTGATCGCCAGTTTGCAGCCTATCAGCCAGACTTTGATCACCACGTCTAACCAAACTGATTCTTTGACTAAAGTAGTCGTAGTTTTGTCTCAGAATGACACTCTCCAAATTCAAAGCGCCAAACACGGACAATACTGTACTGTTCTGAATCACATTAGCTTCCAACATTCGTTGGTCGTTTTTACTCAGGTCGCAGGCCTGTCCAAACTTGATAGTAACAGTATCTTTTTCCTTATTATATATCCTTTGATAAATTGGTGGATTCCCAGTTTGCCGCAGGACCTCCTCTTCTATCCTATCAGCACTCACTGCCACCTTATAATAATAAGATATATTACCTATATAATACGATATAGTGAGCACTGTTGGCTTATTACGCGAATCATCATCTAGCAGAAACGGTCTGTACTTCGGTCTGTCATCTGGTTTATCTGGTTTATTTGTAGCTATCATCCTAAGATAGTTAAGAGCTGAAAACATCTTTGATTTGCCAGTGCCATTCAGTCCTACACATAGCAACAACCGCAGTATTCGCTTGCCGTCAATCTCTTGATACCACTCGGGCGGTAAAGCAGATGACTTTTCTTTCTTCGATGCCAGAAATGACAACTCCACCTGATCCCTATAGGACATATAATTCTTTACTATAAACGATTCTATCATAATGGATGTTTTTTGAAAATACAAGAATGAAACATCTTTTGGGTGCAAAATTAATATAAAAAATCGAGAATAGCGATAGTTTCCGTGAAAATCTCACGGAAAAAACCATTGTTTAACAAATAACGCCATCAATTCTCGCCAATAGATGATTGATTATTATCTCACAAATTCAAAATACGGGCTCCCATGAGCCATTGCACAATCTGCCGCACCTCGCTTTCCGACCGTCCCTTCCGTTCGGCCTTGGCAACCAGCAAGGGATAGACCTTGGCCAACGGCATCTGATATACTTTGTTCGTTTCCATGACACATTTATATGATGGCTGTTCACGTTCGTTTATATTGGGACAAAGTTGCTGTTCTTTTGCTAATCAGGCAATTTCCAGCTCGTTTCTTGTCATATTCTACAAAATTTTAGGAAAAGGCGTCGGAAATCATAGGTTTATGCACTTGTAATTATCTATATTCCGCCATAATTTGGTTTATGCTATTCGCCATATTTCACAATGCTGTAACCGTGATGAAACATCAGGATGCTATTTTTGTCATCAAATCCATTAAACATTCGTATCATGAAAGAAAAGGACCTGCGCAAAGAAGCCTATAAAGAAAGCAAGAAGAGCCAACGAAAGGAAACGGTTATTGTCTTTGCAGTAATAGCCGGGGCAGGTGCTCTTTTCTGGTGCGCATTGATTCCGATTAATTTTTGGTTTGGCTGTGGATTAGGCCTTTTCTTAATCGCAGTGGCTTGCTTCTTTGCCCATGCTACCTGGAAGAGGCATCAGACGGAGCTTCACGCGGTTGCGCAAGGTATCTTGACGGAAGCCGAAGTGGTGGAACTGAAGGATGAAAAGGACTCTGACGGCAAGCTGACGACAATGGCCGTCTATGAATTTGCCTTGCCCGGAGGCTCGAAGCACCGCTTCAAGGAATCCGTTTCTTCCTCGATGGCAGGGATTTTGGGGCTGATACGGGTGGGCGTCAAGCTTCCCCTGTTTGTTGACCGGAATAATCCGGACATTTTCTATAAGATGAAACACCGCCTTACGGAACAATCCGTTCCGGATATGGACGATGCCGTCATCAGCCAATACCTCGGAAAGTATGGGAATAGCTTGGACAGGCTACGGCCTGAGGAGGTTGTCCGGGGATACAAGATGTTCGGGCGGATATGGAGGACATTCTTAGGGCTCGTCATCGCCGGTGCGTTGGCAGGCATCGGTTTCGTGGTGTACAATAACTGGCGGAATATGCGCCATGACGACATCGGGCTTCCTCCCGGCGTGTTTATTTCCCTCATAGGCACTACGGAGGTCTACCAGTATTTCCCCGAAACCAATGAGTGGAGCTACTATGCAGATGATTTTGGTGTAGCGCGGACAGCCCGTTGGCGTTATGACAGCAAATGCCGCAAGCCGCTCCAACTGGGCTACACCGGTGCCTCTTTTACATCCCAAGGGGCGAGCGACTGGCCGGAACTGCTCATTCCCGAAAGTTACCGTGATCGGTTGGACGAGTTTGCCGCAGACAAGACGGACAACAGTTTGACTCCTCCATGATTTATCATTTGTCCTATTCACTAAAAAACATATTCGTTATGTATCCCGACAGAGAGAAGGCATTGGCCAAAGGCAGACGGAAAAGCAAAACCTTTATCCGCGTATTCTGCGGCATATTTATTTCGGTAGGTATTATCCTGCTCATCGTCGGCATCGCCGTTGGTGTCAGCGGCCACACATTCCGGCAAAAGGCTGAACCGACGGATGCCGTTATCTTGGCCATGCGCGGAGCGAGCAGCGAATCGTTGGGTACTCCTGTCGTGGAATATACCGTAGACGGAAAATCCTATACGGCCATGCTCAACATGGCATCCTCGTCCATGTATCCGGGCAAGCGGATAACCATATATTATCAGAAAAACAATCCGCGGGAAGTGCGCTATCTGGACGATAACGGTTGGCTGATTCTCATCTTCGCGTTTATAGGAACCGTGTTTACCGGAATAGGGACGGCCTTCTGGCTGGTGAAACGCAGCCATGAGCGGAAAGCCCGTCAGCTGTTGGCAACGGGGGAAGTGGTGGAAGCGGAAATTACAGGCATCGGTGAAGATACAAGCAGTTCGATGAACGGACATCATCCTATCATGGTCAGTTGCCGCTACACCGCACCGGATGGACGGGTGTACTTCTTCCGCAGCGGTTCCTTCTGGTATGAAAGCTACGAGATAGCCCCGAAGAAGAAGGTGCGCGTGTATGTGGACCGCAACAATCCGGCAAATTATTATGTAGATGTGGACAGTGCCGTAGGATAAAGAGTCATCCCTTTATGCAAAGAATTATGCGGCTATTGAAATCATTTATCGTTTGGATATGCTTCATCCCTGTGGCAATACTCAATGGCGGATTGCGTGAATATGTACTGGTCAAGTTTATTGGAGAAGAAACGGCATTACCCGTGAGTGGGATATTGCTAAGCGTATTCATCTTTCTGGTAACATGGCTGATGCTTCCCCGTTTGGTAAAAGGCTGTGGCATGAAAGGCTGTCTGGCAATAGGTGTTTGCTGGGCGTTATTGACCGCAGCCTTCGAGTCTGCCGCCGGAATTACCGGAGGCAGTACCATTACGGAAATTCTTGCCGCCTACAATCCATCGACGGGCAATCTGTGGGTGCTTGTATTGGCGACGACATTACTGTCACCTGTGCTGCTGAAAATGTTCAAACAGATTTAATTTAGAGGTATTGCTCCAATATACGGCTTAGCGAACGGACATACCTTGGGTCTTCCGCATAGCCGATGTTCTTCAGCCAAAGGAGATAGTCACCGCCCTTGAACTTGTACTGTACCTTGGTATAATAGGCCCGGACACTTTCCGTCCAATGGCCGAACTCAAAGTATTTCCCTGTCCGTGGGTTGGTCAGGCCGAACAGATTGTGCTTGTTCCTGCATACCGGGGAGGTGAACCATCCGGTTTCAAGGATGGCCTGTGCCAATACGATTTTCGGATATTGTATTCTGTTTTGTATAATTTCCGCATAAAGATTGGGAATGGTCAGTTCGGGAAGCTCTGATTTTAGGGATGTCCTTTTGTTACCTTTTTGGCCTATTCCCTTCTTCTTTTCTTTTGTCGCCACATGAATATGCAGGGTGTCATTTCTGACACTTTGCACATCATTGTTGATTGTATCATTCTCTTTTCCAGTCGTTTTCATCATTTTGTTTCCGGAGCCGGGTATTAACTCCGACTCTTTGGTGATGGTATAGAACTGTGCCGATGCGCTAAGGGGCATCAGCAACAGCATCAGGAACGACAGAATAGTGTTGTGCATTTCTTTTTCTCGTTTGGGTGAAAATACTTTTGCAGGGTGTTCAAGCGGTTCCGGCCGCAAAATTAACCCGTAAAAACAAGTATAACGAAATGGACAACAGAAATTTATCCGAAACGCTGCCCTACGGGAAGCTGGCGATGCTGGGTATCGACAAGGAGAAGGCAGACCTCCTGCCGCAGGAAGTGAAGGAAAAGCTGCTCTCCGGCGAAATCACGCCCCTTGTGCAAGTATCCATCCGTGCGCAGAATGGCAATGCTGTCACGCTGCCGCTCAAACTCCAGATGGTGGCCGACAGGCAAGGCAACCCGGCTTTGATGGCCTATCCCGTCAGGGCGGCTCTCGAAACGGAACGCAACAAGGCTATCGCCCTGACGGAACAGGAAGCGGAACGCCTCAGAAAGGGGGAAGTCATCCAAAAGGCCGTGGATGTGAACGGCGAAAAGACCCGGCAGTACCTCCAGCTTGACCCGGAAACGAAGTCCGTCATTCACCGCCGCGTAACTGAAATACGGCTGGAACAAAAGCTGAAGGACATGGAGAAGGTGAACGACATCGAGCTGGGCACGCAGCAGAAGCAACAGGTACGTGACGGCAAGCCCGTGGAACTCAACGTAGGTGGCGAAAAGGTGTCGGTCGGCGTTGACCTGAGGGAGCCGCAGGGTTTCAAGGTCATCAAGGGCGACCTGAAGGAATGGGAACGGCAGCAGAAGCTACGCTACGATGAGTTACACCCGGAATACCTCGGACTGGTGCAGACCGACAACAACCGCTGGGAATACCGGAAGGTCGTGGACAGGCAGTCGCAGGAACGCGCCATGAAGCTGCATTCCCCAAAAGAGAATGCCAGCCAAAGTCTCAAACGCTAAATTTATCCGCTTATGGCAAAGAAACAAGAACAGGAAACTGCCGCTGATATGTTGCGGCAGTTCGACTCGCTGAAACAGAAGCATCCCGACGCGATGCTCCTCTTCCGCAAGGGGGATTTTTACGAAATGTACAGGGAGGATGCGGTCAAGGCCGCCGCCGTACTGGCCATCACGCTGACCAGCAGAGTTCTTCCCGGTGAGAAAGACCCCGTCAAATACACCCTGTTTCCCTATCACGCCTTGGATGTATATCTTCCCAAACTGATACGCTCCGGGCAGAGGGTGGCCATCTGCGACCCGATTGAAACGCCCAGGCAGAAAAAGGAAGAAAAAGCCGACCTGAAAGCCGGAGAAAAGTCAAAGGTAAAAGAAGAAATCATACCCAACAATACCGATATGGCAAAGAAGAAGAAAGAACAGGCCGTGCAGGATAAGCCTGTCCAAACTGACCCCAATGAGGTGAAGGAGAAACCTGCCCGTCAGAAAAGCACGGAACAAAAGGCAGGTACGGAACAGAAAGCTGAAGCGAAGGCGGATGCCAATGTGGAGCAACAGGCCGAGGCGAAGAAGGAACGCAAGCCGCGCGAGCCGCAGATGGTGACGGCCGACGGCGGCAAGGTGACCCACGGCCATGCCTACCAAGGCAAGGACAACCCGGAGGACTGGTACTTCACCGCAAAGATTGACGGTCAGCAGCTCAAGCCGCAGAAGATGGACGCCGCTGACCTCGCCGCTTACCAGAAGAAGGAGCTGACCGTGCCGCAGCTGATGGAACGCTACTACCCGACAAAGCTGATGCCGAAAGTGTCGGAGGACACCTACAGGTTCCCCCGGCAGATGGAGGGTGCGGAAGGTTCCGTCGCCATCGAGAAGTTCAATGTCTACAAGGAGAAGGACGAGCAGCGTCCCGACTTCGGCAGGTACAAGTTCTATGCCCAAGTGGGTGACGCAAGGATGTCCGCCGTGGCCTCGCGCCAGGACCTGAACGCTTACTTCGATCGGGTGATGACACCCAACCAGCTCATCGAGAAGAACTTCGGCGAGCGGCTGCACCTGAAGTCCGCCTACGAGAAGTACCGGCTTCCCGAAGGCGTTGACCCCAAGGGTGTCCGTGTGGCGAAAGACCATGCCGACAACAAGTGGAAAGTGTACGTGGACATGGGCGACAAGGGCAAGACCGCCCGGCACGAAATCTCCTTTGACGACGGCTATTCGCTTTTCAAGACCCGCACCGCCACACGCGAGCAGATTGCGGCCAAGTACCTCACCCCGGAAATCAACGGGCTGCTCTCGGCCCAGACCAACAGGCTGGAGAAATCAAACTCAATGAAAATATAAGACGAATCATTTTTGAATCAGAACCGACAAGTATTAACATCAAAAGAACAGGAATATGTCAGCAACAATGAATCACGAGGAGCTGGTAGAACTCCTCCAGGAAGGCAAGATAGGCTATCTCCGCTTCGTGCTGGAGGGCGAGAACGGACAGGACTATCTGGAGTGGTGCCGTGCGCACGGCACGGACCCTTCGGACGAGTCCGCCGAGTTTTATGTGGAACAGACGGACATCATGCAGATGGAACGCCAGCTAATCGATGACGGGGACTATGGCATCTGGAACTAACCCTTCATCTGCCAGTTCCGGACAGGCGGCCATAGACCGCTTCGCCGAGATGATGATCGGGCGTATGGAGCAGATGAAGGCGTCCGACTGGAAGAAAGGCTGGATTGGCGGTGCGTCGGGGTACGCCGGACTGCCACAGAACGTGGGAGGACGCAACTATTCCGGCTCCAATTCCTTCTTCCTGCAACTCCACACGACGGCCAATGGCTACGACCTGCCCGTTTACCTGACCTTCAAGCAGGCGCACAACCTGAAAGCGCACGTCCTGAAAGGTGAAAAGGCGTTTCCCGTGGTGTATTGGGACATGATGGTCAAGGACAGGGACGGGAAAAGGATAAGCAGCGACGAGTACCGCACCATGACGAAGGAGGAAAGAAAGGATATGGAGGTCATCCCGTTCGTCAAGGCGTTCCCCGTGTATAACGTGGCACAGACCAACCTGGCCGAAGTACAACCCGAACGGATGCAAAAGCTCATGGATAGGTTCAGGCTGCCCGAACTCCGCGACACGGAAGGCATGTACGCCCACGCCGCACTCGACAGGATGATAGAAACACAAGGCTGGGTCTGCCCGATACAGGCCGACAAGCGTGTGGACGGGGCCTATTATTCCCCCTCGCACGACATCGTGGTGGTTCCCATGAAGGCGCAGTTCAACACGGGCGGCACGCCGGAGGAAACGTACCGTGGCGGCATGGAGTTCTACTCCACCATGCTGCACGAGATGGCCCACTCCACCATGACACCGGAACGGCTCAACCGTGACGGCATAGGCAGGTTCGGCGATCCGAAGTACGCCAAGGAGGAGCTTGTCGCCGAACTGACGGCGGCGATGATAAGCCACTCGATGGGCTTCGACTCCAAGGTGACGGACAACTCCGCCGCCTATCTGGACTCATGGATTGGCGTATTGAAGCAGGAGCCGAAATTCATCGTCTCGGTCATGGCGGACGTGAACAAGGCTTCTGACATGATACTCGACCATGTGGACAGGCAGCGGTTGGCACTGAACGAGCAACCCTACCTGGCCAAGAACGACCCGCTCGCTCCGCTTGACCCAGGCGAGGAAGTGCCGTTTCGGAACGCTGCCATCGTCAAGACACGCGGCGGAGACTATGCCATCCGTGCCTCGTATGACGGTGTGGAGCTGGGCCTGAAGAAGGTATCGAAAGGCACGGCAAGGACTTACTTCCAGCTTACGGACTACAAGGACAAGGCGGCCTTCCTGAACATGACGGCACGTAAGACATTCGGGCCGGAGATTGCCATGATGGGCAGGACGCAAACCGTAAGTGCGAAGATGGGTATTTAATCCTAAAAGTAATACGGAATGCCGGACTACAAGGTAAACTTCAAGGAACTCAAAGCGCGTGTCGGTGTGACCGATGTGGCTTATGCCCTCGGCTACCGCCTTGACCGCAAGGCCGGTGTGGGACGTTACATCGAGCTGGTATTGGGTGACGGACAGGAGAAACGTGACACCATCATCGTCAGCCATCCCAACGACAGGGGTGCCCAGACGTTCTTCCGCCGGGACGGCTCCAAAGGGGATGTACTGACACTTATCCGTGAGAATCTGGATGCCTTTTTCGTCACCGGCAAGGACGATTGGCAGAAGACTGCCAAGGTGATGGCGCGTTTCGCCAATATGCCGGAACCGGAATACCATGAGGATTGGGAATACCTGAAATCTGCCAAAGCTGCATCAGTTTTTGATGCCTCACGCTATGAAGTGAGGCAAATAGACGTGGAGCGCATTCCTCAGATCTTCCGCCAACGGGGCTTGTCCGATGAGACAGTCAGGCGTTTCGCGGCGTTCATTTTCCTTGTCCGGGACAAGCGGAACGGGAATTTCGACGGCTACAACATCGGTTTCCCCTATACCGGTGCGGACGGCCAGGTGAAGGGCTACGAGATACGCGGCTACGGTGGCTACAAGTCAAAGGCGGCAGGCACGGATTCCTCTTCGGCGGCATGGGTGGCCGACTTCTCCGGCGGCAATCCCGAAGCGGTCAGGAGCGTGTTCTTCTGTGAGTCCGCCTTCGACGCGATGGCCTTCCACCAGATGAACAGAGGCCGGCTGCACCCGGATGTGGCGTTGGTCTCTCTCGGAGGGACATTCTCCGACAACCAGATTGCCGGCGTGATGGGGCGTTTCCCGAACGCCAAGGCTTTCGATTGTTTTGACAACGACATCGCCGGACGCATCTACGGGCTTCGCATGATTGGCCTGCTGGAAGGCATCCAGATGAAAATCAGCAAGGCGGAGGGCGGCCTGCATGTGGAAGCCGGAGGCAAGAGTATTGCCGTCAATCCGGAAAAGGCGTTGCCCTCACAGCTTGCCGCACATCTGCCCGTCCATTATCGCACCGGACAATGGCTGCCACCCAAGGCGTTCAAGGACTGGAACGACTGCCTCTTAAACAAGCCGCTGGCTCCGGTTCTCGCCCCATGCAAGGAGGAACGCGACCGGAATCTGGCGGAACGGAGAAAGGGAAGCCTTAAAATGTAATGTAACATGGAACATATATGAAAGCAATCAGACTGAAAATAGCTACTGGGGCATTTGTCCTGTGGCTGGCCGGAGGCAATGCCGTCCCGGCATTCTCCCAACAGATAGACCCGGCTCTGACAGGCGCGGTGACGGCACAGACGCTGGAACTGAAGAGCCTGCACAACAAGCGCAGAAAGACGCAGGAGAAGATTATCGCCGCCGAAGCCGCCGTGACTGTCGCCCTCGACCGGGTACACAGCGTGGAGGACAAGATGCTGGAATATCTCTCCAATGCGCAGGGTGCGGTGCAGAACCTTTACCAGATCAAACGTGCAGGGGAACTGGTGACGACCGAGATACCGCAGAACTGCAGCCTGCTGCTCAAATCGGTGGGAAGCAACCTCAAGGGCACGGCGATAGCGGCCATCGTGTCGGACGAGCTGACGGACGCGGCCACGCAGATGGCTGCGCTCTATCCGTTCATGAAACAGCTCGTGACTTCGGGCAGCTACGATGTGGCGGGGGCAGACGGGAAGAATGAGAAGCACAAGGTCAACCTGCTGGACTCTTCGGAACGCTACTACATCGCCAACGAGGTGGTGACAAGGCTCGAAACCATCAACACCGACCTGTTTATTCTGGCTTGGCAGGTGCGCACGCTCTCCTGGAACGACCTCTGGTTCTCGCTCGACCCGGAAGGATGGGCGAATGTGATGTCCGGCAAGAACATCATCGGCGGCATCGTGGCCGACTGGAAACGTGGATTCAATTAGGATTTTATCATCAAAATAGTGTATCATAATCATACAGCAATGGAAACAGAAAAGAAAATCATCGGCCGCTGCCCCTTGTGCGGCGGCAATGTGGTCAAGACCTGCAAGGGCTACCGCTGTGAGCACAACATTGGCGACAGCCCTTCTTGCATACTGAACATCAACGCCATCATCGGCAACCGCAAAATGGCGGACGCGGAGGTGGCGGTACTGTTGGAGAAACGCCGCATCCTGCTGGACGGCTTCGCCAGCAAGGAGGGCAAGACATTCCCGACCGTGCTGGAACTGGCCGACGACGGCAACATCCTGATGCAGCCGGTCATCGGCAGGTGTCCGCACTGCGGAGGGGAAATCCGTGTGGGAAGCCGGGCATTCAACTGCTCCAACTATGCCAACCAAAACGCTCCCTGCTCCTTCGCCATCTGGCGCAACATCGGCGGACACCAGCTTACCTTGGAGGAAGCCGGGGAAATCTGCGAGAAAGGCATCACCTCTTTGGAACTGGAGATGTACCGTGAGGACGGCAGCATCTACCGCAAGCGGCTCGGCGTATCGCCGGACAAACTTCAAATCGTGAAGATATGAGGCCGGGAATGAAAATCTGGATAATACTCGCCTCCATCGTGTTGTTCTGGGGTGGTGTGTTCTACTTTGTCTGCTGTGCGGACAATCTGAACGGCCGCGCGGCGGACATGGCCGAAAAGGCATTGAAGGCATCGGTGCACAATCCCGAATCCATACGGATATTGGCTGTCAGCAGGCCGGATTCCGTGTTCGGGCATACCTACATTACGCAGGAGGAAAAGATGGCCCTCTCTCTGGCTATGGTGGAAATCAACAGGAAGGTGATGGATGTGACGGACGGGCTGGAGAACTTCAATCCGGACGACAAGGAAACGGCGGCCCTGATGGAGCGGCAGATGTCGGCCATGTCGAGCCTGAGGCGGCTGATGGATTTCAGCGGCCCGCTTGACGGGAGTCCGCAACCGTTCAGCGGCTGGAAGGTCAAGGTTGACTTCGAGGGCGTGGACGCGGACGGCCAAGGCTATCATTCCGAATACTGGTTCATCCTGGACAAGGAGGCGCAATGCGTGGTGAAGTCGTTTGAGATACCCTTGCCGTAGGCTTCACAAGGAATTTGTTTCAAGATATGTGGGGAATCCCGGTGTCATTTCAATGTGGCATCGGGATTTTCCGTTTCCTGCCCCTCATGGCATCCGGCTCCGTGGTTTTTCCGATACGAAATTACGGAGGGCGTGCCGGCTGCAAACGGCGCGGGCTTGGCTGTGGCGGAAAACGCACGGCAGCCTTCCGCGATTTGTGCCAAATCGGGTATTCCGTGGGTTTTCCGCCTGCCACGTTTGCATTGTGGCACTTCCGCCCTCCGTTCCCCTGTATCGTAAAAACATCCCGGAGCTGGAAGCCGCAAGGCTTCAAACAAAAGGGAAAAGATTAGAACTTCAAAAAATCAAGCATTATGGCAATAGAACTCATTGACAGAAAGGAGAGTGTAAGCTACAATGGCAGTATTTATGAGCTTACCTTGTTGTGGGACAGGGAAAGCATCCGCAAGTGCTTCTGCGGTATGCCGCCGTTTTTTTCCCACATCCGCAAGGACGGGGCGAACTTCGCCAGCATCGACTGCTATTCAAACGACAACGGACGGTTTTCGGTAAAGAAGTTCATGCCGTCTTTACTCGCAAGGCCGGACTGGCAGGTGCGTTTCGACAAGGACATCAACACCATACCGCTTTTGGAACTGCTGGCAGGTCTGCCGATTTAACCTGTATGGATTTATCAACAAAAAAGCAAGGAAATATGAAAGGAACAGAACATTTCAAGGAGATTATCAAGGGTTATCTTGACCAAAGGGCAAAGGAAGATGAACTTTTCCGTGCCAAGTATGAAACCACGACACGCACCATTGACGATGTGGTGGCGTTCATCCTCAATGAAGTGCAGAAGTCGGGCTGCTGCGGATTTGCCGACGATGAAATCTATTCAATGGCCGTCCACTGCATAGACGAGCCGGAACTTGAAATAGGCAAGCCGCAGTCCTGCAACGTGGTGGTCAACCACCATGTGGAACTGACGGAAGAGGAAAAGGCGGAACAGAGGGCACTCGCACTCAAACGTTACCAAGACGGGGAACTGCGCAAGTTGCAGGTACGCAACCATAAACCAAAATCTGCCAAGGCACAAGAAACCAAACTGCAACCATCACTCTTTGACAATTTTGAGCCATGAAACCGAGGAACAGATTTGAAAAGGCGGTGGCGGCTTCCAACATGAAGCTGTCAACCGTCAGCCCCAAGGCTATTGAATGGGCATTAGGAAATATCATTGCACATATCGCATTCCGCACGTCCGGCCATAACTGCACTTGCGGTGACTGTGGAGCAAAGTTTGACCATAGGGGAAAAGGCAAGTCGGTATGCTGTCCCCATTGCGGACACCGCTTGCAGGTAAAGGACACGTTGAAGCGCAAGAAGGTGCAGTCCGCCTACTTTTCTTCCCTTGAAGTGGTGGACGGCCTGCAGGTGCAGCGTGTGTTCCTGTTAAGAGCCGTATGCAGGAAAGGGATGAAGTTGGAAACGTCCTGCATGGAGGTGTGCCGCCTATGGCTCAATGCAGGGGGCAGGATGGCGGTGACATCAAGGGCGAGGACATTGGGCTGGTATGTGGACAGTTTCAATTGGTGTACAGGAATTGACTTGAAGCTTTTGTCCGAGGTGCATTGGGTGATTTCCGACACATACATTTACCCACGTTACAAGGTACTTCCCGAACTGAGGCGCAACGGCATGAAAGGCATGCTTCCCGATGACTGCCATCCGGCAAGGCTGATGAAGGCGTTGTTGACGGACAGCCGGATAGAGACGATGATGAAGTCCAAGGACTTGCAGGCCGTGGCTTACTTTGTGAGCCGTCCGCTGGATTTGGACACATGCTGGCAGTCGTACAAGGTGGCCGCACGGCATCATTACCGCCCGTCCGACTACGGCCTGTGGTGCGATACCGTCCGTTTGTTGGAGCAATGCGGAAAGGACATCCACAACGTCAAGTATATCTGCCCTCAAGACCTTAAAGCTGCCCATGACCGTTGGCTGGACAAAAGGAACAAGGCGGAGGAGAAGCGCAAAAGTCTGGAACAGATAGCAAAAGCCAAGGAGAAAGAGGCGGACTTCTACAAGGAAAAGTCCCGTTACTTCGGGATTGTCATCAGCGACAATGACATTGAAATATCCGTGCTTGATTCCATCGAAGCGTTTCAAACCGAGGGAAGCAGCCTTCACCATTGCGTGTTCCAATGCGAGTATTACGCCAAAACGGACAGCGTTATCCTGTCGGCACATGACCGCCAAGGCAACCGCATCGAGACCGTGGAGTTCTCATTGAGCCAAGGCAAGGTGGTACAAAGCCGAGGGTTGTGCAACTCCAACACGAAATACCACGACCGGATTGTAGGACTTGTAAATGCCAACGCCTACCGCTTCTTGGAGGCGAGGACACCGGCATAATTCCTTGAATTGTTCTGACCCCGACCTGTGCCGTGAGGCGCGAGTCGGGGTAATGTATCCCTTTGATTGATACGAGGATTGTGTCGCTCTACTCCTCTTTATTATTTTCTTCCTCTATCAGGGCATTACGATGATAACCGTGCCGCACAAAAGAGTCCACAAAAATCAATTCCTTGTACCATTCTCCATTTTCATCCTTTTTATTTTGGAAACGGAAAAATCCTCTAACAAATATTTCATTGTCATTCACAATCTTGCGGAACCACCTTGAATCCATTACGATTACTTCCTGACCGCTCTCATTTCTGACCTTTTCTCTACTTTTATACCCTAAAATCTTATCATCCAATTTAGTGGTTGTTCCAACAGGTACGATGAATGTTTCTACCTTTACATATTTTTTGACTGCAAGATATACCATCAATTTGTTAGCCAACCTCTCATAAATTTGCTCCCGTTCCTCCTTATTGCCGGCAAACAGTTGGTCATCTTCCGTCAATGTCGGCCACGTATATATATGCCGTACATTGTCCTTGGTTGATTCTATGTAAAAATACATATACAGGTTGCTAATGCCGCCATCCTCCCTGAACAGCCACACATGCAATGTGTCTTCTCCAAATCCATAAACAATCGTCCCGCAGTCTCTGGAAAGGAGTATGCCACAGACATTATCCTTGTAGAACTCTTGGAAAAGCTGATGGTCAATGCCGTAAAATGATTTTGCGCTTTTCTTCATGACTACCTCAAAAGAGGGCATGAGAAGTTCGGGTAAGCCCCAATCCGGTTGTGTCTGGCGGACATCAGACAGGAATTTCAGGCCATTGGCCAAATATCCAAAATGTTGCTTGTTGCTCAGCATGGGCACGCCGAATCTTCCTTCATCTTCCACGTTGTCAATATTGAGCAACCAAGATATGATAGGTCGTTTGCGGATTATCATAAGCTAATTGTAGGTTCAGCTTGCAATGGCAAGAATTGGTTTAATCTTTCCTGTAAGAGTTCGCCACGGTTTCTTCTAATTCTTCGTCAGGAACTTCCTTACAAAAAATGTAATATACCGTTGTACTGGTTGAGCTTGCTCCACCATATGCGCCTACAAATCCGCCCCCAGTAGTAACAGATTTTGTATCGACTAATTCCCATCCCTGAAGAGACATATAATTCAATGCCCCTATCAGGGAGTTGAACTTCAAATCTTTACCATCAGTTCCCTTGACTGTCTGCGGCTTTCTGTCTGTACCGTCATCAAACTTTATGGAATTTTTCTTGTATTCCATCTCCACATACAGTTTTTTAGCACATGTAAGCTGTGCGATTAAAAGCAATACTCCCAATGACACGAAAACCTTTCTCATAATGAAATTGATTTAATGGTAGATTTATAATTGAATGTTGTTTTACTCATACATCATTGAATTTCAATAGCAAATATAGTTTATTAAGAAATCATTATTCTTGTTGTAGCTTTTCTATCATCTCTCCTGATATTGATAAGATATTGTCAATCAATAGGATTTCATTATTCTCTAAAACGACAGTTTTTTCTAACGCATCATACTTCCGTATCACTCCTGTAATTGTAACATATCTGCCGCCGTCTTTCAACGTATCAGGAATAAAATAAGTGAATGTAAGATTGGGACGCTCACCGATGTGGTCAATGGCATAAGCCAGCCGCTTGGACAGTATCTCCTGTTCGTCCGATGACAGTATCCGCCTCGGAGCGGTCTGCCGTGCGGTCTCGGCTATCGCCTCGTCATGGCCGGTCAAGGCGGCGAATGGCGCGAACTGGGCGGCACGGTTTATCATTGGCATCGGTTTCCGGGTCTTGGAAACATGGTGCGGAAGATTGATGATGTCGTCATATCTACTCATGGTGGCCTCCTATCTGTTGGTTACGTTCCTTTTGGGTAGCTCCGTCCGCATAGTTCAAACCTTTAAGGATGGCGTTCTTGCCAAACTTCTTCTTTATCTTCAGCACGGCTTCCTGACGGCGGCGTTCCCTGGCCAGCACCTCTTCTTCGGCTTTCCATTCCTTTTCCAACTTCTCGTAATCGGTGAAAAGGTCGAGCTGTACCGCTCTATTGTCTGGTTGTATATCCGTCTCGTGCATAAGATGGTTTGCCGACAGGGTGATGCGGCGCACCAGCAGGTCGGGGTTTACGATGCGGTCAAACAGTCCGCCGGCCTTCTCCATGAGGATTGTTTCGGAAGAGGTCGGACGCTCCATGTTTACTGTTCCGTGGGCATGAACAGGGACTTGTCTGCCGTAGCGGTCGGTCGCTATTTTGCCTTGATACTTTTCCCGGATATTCCTGTCCGTCAGCGATTCGGTGTCATAGCCGATGGTCAGCACAAGCTGGTCGGTCACCAGCTTCTTGTCAACCAGGTCGAGTGAGACACTGTCCGCCATTTCCAGTACCACATTCCGTGCCTTGACTGCCGTATATGGCGACTGGAGCACCTGTCCGCTGCTGACTGAGTTTGTTTCCGGACGGTATGCCTTTATCAAGTCCATAGTCACAGGTTCCCATCCCCAGGCATGGTCTATCAGCAGTTCCGCATTGACCCCGAACAGTTTATACAGCAAGTCCTCACGCTCAATGGAACAGCGGGCGATGTCGCCCATTGTCAGGATGCCGTAGGTGGCCAACCGTGCGGCAATTCCACGCCCCACGCGCCAGAAGTCCGTAAGCGGTGTATGCTCCCACAACAGACGGCGGTAGGTCATCTCGTCAAGCTCGGCTATACGCACACCGTCCTTGTCCGGCTTCATTTTCTTGGCCACAATATCCATTGCCACCTTGCAGAGATAAAGGTTCGTACCGATTCCGGCGGTGGCGGTGATGCCTGTCTCGGCCAGCACCTCCCGGATGATTTTCATGGCCAGCTCGTGAGCCGTCATCCGGTAATTCTTCAGGTAGGATGTCACGTCCATAAAAACCTCATCGATGGAATAGACATGGATGTCCTCCGGGGCGATGTGGCGGAGATATATTTCATAAATGCGTGTGCTGTATTGGATGTAATGCGCCATGCGAGGCTGTGCCACCAGATAGTCCACGGCCAGCTCCCTGTGTGCGTCCAGTTCCTTTTTCGAGTGCGATTTTCCGGAGCGTCCACGCTGCCGGTTCACCTCACGCACCCTCTGCACTACCTCGAACAGCCGTGGCCTGCCGCCGATTCCATAGCTTTTCAGCGCAGGCGACACGGCCAGACAGATGGTCTTTTCCGTCCGCGACGAGTCGGCCACGACCAGGCACGTGTCGAGCGGGTCAAGTCCCCGTTCCACACATTCTACCGAGGCGTAGAATGACTTCAGGTCAATGGCTATGTATTGGCGTTCGGTATTCATGTTTATTGGTCTCCTTTGTCATAACCCACCGTAGGTTCGGCGGCCATGGCTGTTTCATCCTCCGGATTTCCCAAGATGTAGGGGCGTATCTGTTTGGGTGATACGGATTGCCCCAATGCCGGGTTCAACCGTTCTTTCAGCCTCGTATTGCGTTTCAGCACCGTCATATTGCGGATGGCAAATGAGAGTGCCTTCCTCGTGCCGATGAGCACGCATATCTTCTTGGCACGGGTGATGCCCGTATAAATCAGGTTGCGTTGCAGCATCACATAGTGGGTCATCAAGACGGGCATCACCACGATGGGATATTCCGAACCTTGCGACTTGTGGATGGTGGTGGCATAGGCCAGCGTCAGCTCGTCCAGTTCCGAAGCATCGTATTCCACCAGTCTGCTGTCGAAGTTGACGGACAAGGTGCGCTCCTCCAAATCGACCGATTCTACGAAACCCAAGTCTCCGTTGAACACATCTTTGTCATAATTGTTCCGCAACTGCATCACCCTGTCACCCTGGCGGAACAAATAACCACTACGGTTCAGCGACACACCCGAAGGATTCAGTGCCTGCTGTAAGGCCATGTTCAGGTTAGCCGCACCTACTGTTCCCCGTTGCATGGGCGTCAGCACCTGGATGTCGGCTGTTTTCCGGTGATAGGCTTTGGGCAGGCGGTTCTTCACGAGGTTCACGATTTCCTCGGCTACCTTCTCCGGGGCTTCCTGTTGCATGAAGAAGAAGTCGGTGTCCTTGCCATTGCTGGTATCGGGAAAACGCCCTTGGTTGATGGCGTGGGCACTCATCACAATGCGGCTGGACTGTGCCTGCCGGAAGATGCGCGTCAGGCGGATGACGGGTATCTTTTCACTGTCGATAATATCGCGGAGTACGTTGCCGGCTCCCACGCTGGGTAATTGGTCGATGTCGCCCACCATGACGAGGCGCATGGAAGTGGAGACCGCCTTCATCAGATTGTTCATCAGGATGATGTCTATCATGGAACATTCGTCCACGATGAGCGCGTCGCCTTCCAGCGGATTCTCTTCGTTGCGTTTGTAGCCGTCCTTCGGATTGTACTCCAGCAGGCGGTGAATGGTTTTGGCCTCCATGCCCGTAGCCTCGCTCATCCGCTTGGCAGCCCGTCCGGTGGGAGCGGCCAGCAGGATGCGTAGCCCCAGATGTTTCAGTGCGGCGATGATACCTTGGGTCGTAGTGGTCTTGCCTGTGCCGGGCCCGCCAGTCAGCACCATAACCTTGGAGCGAAGGGCTTCCCCGATGGCCTGCAACTGCACCTCGTCATACGTGATGCCCGTTTCCTTGGACAGTTCCGCTGCATTGAACCGGGTCGCAAAGAGATTGCTTTCCGACTCACGGAGCAGGGCAAGCAGACGGTTGGCCGTGCCCACCTCGGCAAAGTAGAACGGAGGCAGGTAGATGGCTTCATCCTCTATCTTCAGGTCTTCCGTCCGTGCCATGTCGGTCAGGGTTTTGCGGATGGAGTCCTCATCCGCTTCCAGCAGACAGATGGCGGCTTTCACCAGCTGCTCCTCCTCGGCATACACGTGTCCCTCATTGGCCAGTTGGTTCAGGGTGTAGATGATGCCGCTCTTGCAGCGACGCAGGTCGTTCTTCTCATATCCCATCTTCCCTGCGATTCCGTCAGCTGTCTTGAAGCCGATGCCCCAGATGTCATCCGCCAGGCGGTAAGGGTTCTCTTTCACTTTGTCGATGCTCTCCTTGCCGTATTGGCGGTATATCTTGGCTGCATAGGCCGTGCTTACCCCATAGCCTTGCAGGAAAAGCATCACGTTCTTGATGTCCTTCTGCTTCTCCCAGCTCTCGCGGATTTTTTCCACACGCTTCCTGCCGATGCCCGGCACTTCATACAGCCGTTCGATGTCGGTCTCTATCACCTCGATGGTATCCAGCCCGAACTGCTTCACAATGAGTTGGGCGAACTTCGGCCCGATTCCTTTCACCAGACCGCTTCCCAGATATTTCTCAATGCCATAGACAGTGGCAGGCATCACTTCCTCCCAAGTCTGACAGACGAACTGGCTGCCATAACGCTTGTCCACCTTCCAGTCACCTTCGCACAGCAACACGCTTCCGGCAGGCACCTCCAACAGGTTGCCCACCAAGGTCACAAGGTCGTCATAACCTTTCACCTTGACTTTCATGACAGAATATCCGTTCTCCGGATTCTGATAGGTGATGCGTTCCACTACACAGCGAAGTTTGGGCATAGGCGTTATTTTTTGAAGAATAAATCTTTTAATTTGGCAATACAATCTTCAGACAGTTTTTCTTCCGGTTGGCAAGAACCGATTTTACAGTTGCTCAAGAAGTTTAGTTCCTGCAAGTCAACTATAATCGGCCCTTTGACCAACGTAAGTACATACGGGGCGCAATCATCAACCATGTTCAGTTCCTCCTCCGGATTCTCCAAGAAAAGCATGGCATCCTCGCCTATGGCAATTGTGTGCATCAGGTAGAGTTCAGCATCCGCTCCACATTGGTGAATGAATACCACCTTGTCACCTTTTCGGGGTAAATCTCTTTCCCAAGGAGGGAAACCACCCCAACGGAAATGTGTGATACCATCTTGATAAAGAAATTCCAAAAGGTTTTGGCAGGAACTGTTATCCATCTTTTGTACATACCAACTTTCCGTACTCTCTATCTTGCTTTTAATATAGATGGTCATACGTAAGCGTTCATCGTAAGTTCCATTATCCTTGACAGTGGTAAGTTCCGCTGTAAAGGCGTCATCCCATCCCATATCCATCATTTTCGCCACCATTTCGTTTTCCTTTCGTGGTACATAGCCGATGATGCAATCAAAGTCAAAATTTTCCGTATCACCTTCCATATCATCGGCTAATGCCACGGCCACCGCATTGCGGTCATGCTTATTGGCGCGCTCGCGAATCAAGACTAGCTCCGCACCTTCATACAGCTCATCCCAAAAGTCTTCCGGATGATGGAAGTTCCAGCCGGCAACAGCACATTCCTTGAAAAACGCCCTTTTCTTTTTGGGTTCGGGAAAATTGGACATTCCTTCAGGAAGCGGTACAGGCATACCTTCTGTAATTTCTATTTTGTCATTGTATTCGGGTGGGGCAACATCACCTTGTAGGGCAATGAGGTCATTGTCCGTATCACCGCCCGGATTGAAGGTGTCAACCATCTCCTTCATCTGTCGGTCAAGTTCAATATTTTCAATACCATTCTCCTTTAATTGCCTTTGCAGGTCTTGCAGTTCAGTGTCACATTTGGGGCATGTGCCAGCGCAATCCCCTTCGTGGCGGCATTCTGCTGGCTGATAGGTCAATCCATACTGCGTGGCTATCCGCTTTCGGATTTCTCTGAGCAAATTGCATTTATCCTTTCCGTTCATGTTGCAGTCCTTTTGTTTGAGGGTGGTATTTTGATTCTCTTTGAAGGTAGCGTACACATTCAAAATTCGTAAACCCCATTCTTTCCAGTTCATCAAGGCTGTAGTCCACATCCTTATCCGTATTATAACCAGGAATAAGGGGGACTTTCACGGTGATATCCTTCACCCGGCAGGTCTGGAGCAGTACGCTCAGTGAGTGGTCACGGATACAGCTCGGTTGCCCGGTATATCGTTCGTAGATGACATGGTTGATGTCCTTTATATCCACTATCCAATGGTCTACTATCGGTGCGAGTTGTCGGATGGTGTCTTCAGGACAGTAAAGTGAGGTTTCCAATGTGATTTTCCAGACATTACCGCATATCCGACGAAATTCCTCTATGAAACTGGCGTATCGGGTCGGCTCGCCGCCCCCAAAACAGATGCCACCTCCCGTTGCCTGAAAGTAAAGGTCGTCTACCTTCACACGGTCATAGAGTTCATTGACATCCAATTGTATGATTTCTTTTTTCAACGAAAGGCCATTGTTGCCATACGAATAGATTTCCTCATGACAACGGTCGTTCAAGCAGTAAGCACACCGAAGCGGACAACCCATGAGACAGACCAGTGTGGTGATTCCATGGCCGTCTGTTCCCATCCGTAAGCGGTCTATGGCGAATATGGAAGCCGTATGATACGTTTGAAGTTTTTTCGATGATTCCATAGTGGATTCTTTATTATATCTTACTGAGTTTTTCTCTCACATCCATCAATGCGAACCCAAGCAGGTTTTCTCCTTTCCATAAACGGGGATTCCTGCAGTCAGGGTCATCTTCTTTCATGCTGCCAATTCCCCAGACTGTATCGTAGGGGCTGGCTTCCACCAATATCTTGTTTCTTGTAGCAAGCAGAAAGACTTTCAGCTCTTCATTGTCCATGAATTTATGCAGATTGCCAGTAATGACAATTTCCATACGGTGCTTTTGCCATTTGTATTCGTCAAAATTCTGCACTTCTCTACCTAATGCCTTTATTTCTTTAGGGTCAGTAGAAGCCAAAATTCTATTTCTTGTATCTTCATCACCCATGATTCGCGCCTTCTCTGCCATCATGAACTGTTCCGCACAGTTGTAATGGATACCATTTACGGTAAACCTGCAAGGGAACCATTGGCTGAGACAGGCTTTGGTCGTTTCACCCGGCTTGCCGTGATGTCCCCAAAAGAACAAGAAATCCGGATTGGAAATATCATAGAGGTCTTCTTTCCTTAATCTTCCATTCACATTCGTATAGTCTAAAGTGCGGTACCATTCCCTGAAACTATCCAAATTCGCGAAATCACCTCCCCAATGAAGCCAGCGGTTAAGCAACAGGGCTTTCATCGACATGGGCACACCGTCATCCGGGCATAAGTCGGCAAGTCCGCAATGTTTGTAATAATCCAAATCCTCTTCTATGTGAGGATGGTCTTGTGGAAATAGATTGAACTTCACCCAGCATCTTTCATAATTAAACAACATGCCCTTCATCTGTGAACGAAAAGGACATAATCGCTCTCCTTTATAATAATGGCACTGTTCCAGCAGCATCAGCTTCTGTGGTGGAAACTCGGCCGACATATACATTCCGAACACCCATTCTTTATTGACCGGTTGGTGCATGAGGTCATCAGTAAGTACCACTCCTCTTTCAAAGTCTTCGCACAGACCATACTTTTCAAAGTCTTCGCGCCAATCATAATGGTCATAACTGCCATACAACAGTTCAAAATAGTGCTGATGTTCCCAGATACCGTGAGAAAGCGTACCTGCGGAATAGGGATTCTTTGCTTGCATCCGCTTTGCCAACACGTCAATAGCGGCCTTGCTTAACGGACGGCTTTGCATGATTACCTCCTCAAACGATTCCGGCAACACAATGTTTTCTTCCACTATCGCTTCTTTGAACAAGGGAGCGATGTCCTCCGCCTTGAATCCGGCTATTCCGCAACCAATGGGAGTCACCAGAAAAGTCAGTTCCTTGTGTTCCTTGGCAAAAGCAATGAACTCATCCACATAGGGGCGAATGGTTTCCACGCCACCTTGCATGGTCGGTATGGCATAGCATTGACCTTGCAACCCTACACCATTGCCCCAGATGGCACCGAACTTTTCGTATGCCATACGTGCCGCTCCTCCACCGTGAATTCCTTGCAGATTGCTTCCGAATACAAAAATCTCATTCGCCCTTAGGTTCGTGATTCTTTCTGGTGTATATGTGGGTCTGAAGTATTCCATATTTGTTCAATTATTGGTTTCGTTTTGGGTATGGTTGATGGACACATTGAATGCCTTGCAACGGCGGTTCTGCTGGTTGGCCCGACTTAGGGAGAAACGGCCGAACTTTTCATAGATGTCCAGTCCGCGCCCCAAAGTGATGGTCCATCCCGTGTCGGTCTGTATCATGCGGTCGTGGTCGGCCTTGAAGTCGTAGGTGAACTCAATGCCCAGGGGCAGCAGTTCATCGGCCAGGTCGTTGAAGCTGTCTATTACTTCCGCCACCTTCTCATCGTCCTCGTTCTGTGTACTTAGGTGAATCTTGATGGTGTCCTGCACGGATGTCACGTCACGCACCATCTGGATAAAGTCTACCAAGTTGTCTATCTGGTAGGGTTGACGGATAAACGGGTCGGTCAGCCTGATTTCCTTGGCCGTGCGCAGATAGTCGCCAAAGAGTCCCTTATAGGTGATGCCGCCCTGGTTTTCGCGGATGGTAATGACCTTGGAAGTCAAAGCAGGAATACGGGGACGTTTTCCCTTGGTGGTAGAGGATGATGTTTCGGATGTGGTTCCCTCCATGCCTGCCTTTTGCTCTTGCTCCGAAGACGGATGGGCATTGTCTTGATTTTGGCTCGTGGCATTTTGAGAACCAAACTCCAAGCCTTCCAGCGTTTCCACTTTCACGCTTTCTCCCGTGGGCAACCAGGTGTAGACAAACTTTGCAGGCTCTGCATTGAAAGTCTCGTCAATGGCATACAGCTGGTCCTTCACACGCTTGCGCCCTTCGGTGGCAAAGTCTATGATTTCCCGTGCTTCCTCATCGGTCATCCGACCGTCTGGATAGAGCAACTTGCTGAATCCGGAGAAAGTCTTGCGGATGGCCAGATGGTCGCGTTCAGACAGCGAGCCGTCAAACCGCGCATATTCTTTCAACGCCGATGTACGGTCGTCATTCCGCAACTCGTGCAGCACGGCGGCTATATAGTCTGTAATCAGTCCGTATCCGGTCGAAAAGCTGTTCTTCTTCAGAATCCTGACTTCCCATCCGGGATTATACAGGTGGATGCGGTCGAGGAAAGCCCCTTTGATGAAGGAAGTGGGAATGGACTCAAACAGATGCGAGTTTTTCAACATATAGGGCACGGTGTGCTTGGTGTTTCCCACAAATACCATCGACGCGCTGGCTTCATGCGTCCCCTTGCCTCGGTTAAACGATTTGTTGGCCAGGTAATTCTGCATGGTGTCTATCAACACGGCATCCACGTTGCGGCCTTTCTGCTGCTCGAATTCGTCCCATGCCACCACGTCCCAGTAGCCCACTAGTCCCAATATTTCCTTGTTGCCTTGCATCTTGACAAACAGCCGCGCTGAGGTCACGTCGCCTCCGCTGACCAGCACGCCGTAAGGTGACAACTCTTGGAACACATGGCTCTTGCCCGTGCCTTTGGGCCCCAGCTCCACGAAGTTGTAATTGTTCTCTACATGAGGAAGCAATCGGGCCAGCGTGATGAACTTCTCGCGTCGGTTCATCACCTCCGGATTCAAGCCGACCGTGTGCATCAGGAAGTCCAACCATTCCTCCGTGGTGAATTTGGAACGTTGCTCGATGTATTCCTCCAGGTCGATGTGGGAAATCTGTATGGGTTTCAGGTTCTGTATCTCCCAACGCACCTTGATGTCCTCTCCCGACACATAGCCGATGGTGACAATGCACCACACGCCGTTGCCCGACAGCAGTTTGGGATTCTTGCGGACATACTCCGTCCCGATGGGCACTCCCGACAGGCCGAGATTGGCAAAGGTAGCGTTGTACTCGTCGCTCCGCTCGTTGAGGGTGACGGTTACTTTGTCTATTACCCTGTGCTTGCCATGCTCGCGGATGACGCCTTTGATGCTTTCCGCCTCCGCACGATGCACGTAATTGATCCGGATTACCTGCTTGACTTTTTCCAGTCCGTCGTTGATGATTTCCTCGTCATCACTGGCGCAATACTGTCCCAGCAGATACTCCAACACGTAGGTGGGCACAGGCAGCCCGCCTTTCACGAGGAAAGCCAGGTCCTTCCGCACCACCTTGCCGATGAAGGCATCTAATATCTTTTGCTGCAGTTCCATCATTCAAAGTCAAAATCGTTTTCAATTAAGGTATTGTTCGTCACATTCTCTTTGATGAGCGGATTCAGGTCGTCCGCTGCGTCAAACACTTTCAGTTGGAGCACCTTGGCGTCCACGTTCCGGTTCAAGGTCAGGTCCACCTGAATCTTCCGGTTGTCCAGCGACGGGTCGGTCTTGTCCAGCAGGATATCCTTGACAGGTGTGACCGGCTCGTCGTTGTGATACAAGGCCACGCGGATGTATCTTTCCTTCATGTCCATGGAAACAGCCTCCGTCTGCAACAGCTTGAAGCGCAGCCGGGATGCCTGGATGGACAGTTTGCGGTCGAGCACCATCACCCCCACAGGCTGTTTGTTGTCATCGCGCTCCTGATGACATATTATAATAGGTATGATTAGTTCCTGCATGGAAGCTCCGCCATGCGTGAACATATATCCCCCGGAAGGTGCCGCCAAGCGATTCGTTCCCTGCGGCACGGCCACATACACATCGCTTCCGTTCAAGATACCCGACACTTCACTGAGCGGAAACTTCACCATCCCCGTGGCTTCGGCATCCGAGCGGGTCAGATAGTAACGGGTGCTGCGCTCAATGGCTTCCTCTTCTATCTTGTGCTTGTCTTTTTCCGCAAAGTCGATGTCATTGAACAGGAAACCGTGGTCGCTGGTGACATACACTTCCGTGACGTTGTAGCTTGCGAGGATTTTGGGAATCATCGTGGCCAGTTCGTTGATGGCTTCCCGGCATGCCTGCGTCACTTGCTTGGCCGTACCGTCGTGTCCGGCCTTGTCTATCGTGTCGTGGAAGATATATACCAACGGATGTTTGAATATCTCGCGGTTCTTCTGTTGGTTGTATTCCGCTACGGTCTCAAACGGGACACAGATGGCTCCATCCTTGTATCTTTGTAAGTGTTCCGAGCGTTTTTCGGTGGTGCTCAGTATATGGTTGTCTACTGACATATTCTGACTGTCCTCTTGTCCATAGAGTTTCAGCTCCCGGTGGGGTAAAAGCGCCGGTTTGCCGTATTTGGTCTCCGTGGGCAGCATGGCCAGCATGGCTTTCAGCGTGGCGACATGCTTGGACCGGGCCAGTTCGCCTATCAGTTCTTGCGCCACCTCGTAGCGCAGGGCGTCGCTCACGATGACGGCCACTTTCTTCTGCATGGGCCGGATGCGCTTCTCATAGAAATCTTGCTGACGGGACAGGTGTACTCCGCCCATGCCTCCGGTTTCCTGAATGCAGCGAGTCCATTCCTGATTCATGCGGTTGTTGAGCTTGCTGTAATGCAGGTCAAGACTGTGCTTGGCCTGCTGGATGTCGGGGAACAATCCGCACGAAGGGTCCACCTTGAAATACTGTTCGGTGGCCTGCCGGTAAAGCTGGTCCAACACGTAATAATCCTCCTGATAGCGCATCACGTATTCGTTGGGCGTGTTGAGCGTGAGCGAGCCGAGTGCCAATGCTTTCTGGTAGTATCGCGCCACGGTCAGGCAATAGTCCATGACCGAAGCCGTCATACCGCGTCCGTTCAGCTTCAGCATCAGGTCTTCTATCCGTCTAATGACCGCCTCCGGCTCGGTTTCCATCTTATCCTTGAGCAGTCCGGCCACGATGGGCTGGCAGAGGCGTGGCGGCACGAAATAGTAGTTGGCGTCCGTTCCGTACCAGCGTATCAGTTCATCATCGCGGACGGCATCGCCCAGTTCGTCCATCACCTCCAACAGCGCGTCCGCCGTCTTTTCCTGACTGAGTGCCAGTTCCAAGAGGCGGTTCATCTGTTGCAGGGCAAGGGTGTTGTCTATGCGCCATTGCTTATAGTTATCCGCTGCCACGGGGGCAAGATTCTGCACGATAGCGTTGTATTTCAACACCTTCACCACATCAGCCACTTTTTCTTCCGTATTGTCATCGATGGTTGTGCCGAAAATGTCTGTCAGCTTCCGTCCCAAGGCTTCGACTGCATCCTTGCATTTGCGCAGCTTCACGAAGAAGTCCGTCCGCTTCTGTTGCTCCGCGTCCCGTCCCAACAAGATGACGCGCAAAAGGATAGCATCCCATTCCAGGATGCGCTGCACGCCCATGTAGCTGCTGATGAATCCTCGGACCAGCTTGTCGGTCGTGATGCTCCGGTCCTGGTAATAGGGGGCGAACAGGCGCAGCATCCTTTCCGACTGCAACGCCATGATGTTCCTTTCCACAAAGCGCATCATCGGCTTGTCCGTGTCGGGTAATCCGTACTGTTGCATAAAGGCGGTATAATCTTGGCTTTTGTATTCCATATTGGCCGTCAGCACGTCGAGCAGCGGAAAATTCTCCCTCAACGATTTCTTTTGCAAAGGGGACTCCTGATGGAAGTATAACACCACCCGGTCATCGGCCCAGGCGTTGTCCAGATTGTACTTCACAGTGAACCAATCCCCCTGGAAGTCCACAAAGCGGTAGCCTTCCTTCCACTGCACCTCGCGAAGCTCGTCAGCAAGGAACTCGTCATTAAAGATAAAGAGGACTTTCAAGTCAGGCTCTCTATCAAAGTAATTGTATATTTTGTCTATCGCGCTCATTTCTTCCGGTATTTTTGGTTCATGTCGGAAGGTCTTTCTGGTATTGTTCTTTCCAAATACCCTGCTTCAACCAAGTCCGTAATATAAGTTTGGATATTCTTGCTATGATAACTTACCCCGGCTCTTTCAAGTATTTCACGACTACTACGAGGTACGTTGCAATAATTGACCACATCCTTTTGCTTGGGAGTGAGTTTCATCCGGCGAGTGTCAGGGGTCACACCAAAAGTGTCAGGGGTAGCCTCATTTTTGCCAGGGCGAGTGTCAGGGGTCACATCAAAAGTGTCAGGGGTAGTCTCGTTTTTGCCGGGAATAGTGTCAGGGGTAGCCTCGTTTCTGCTAAGGATAGTGTCAGAGTCCGCCTCTAAATTAGGATTCCTTTTTATCGTAATCAAAAACTCATGTATCCTTTCGTCATTCTTGAACTCTACTTGCAGCCCATCTTCCAAGGCACGCTGGATGCCCGTTCCTGCTCCCGTATAAGGCAGAAGATAGATGGCATTGCTGAAAAGGAAATTGTTACGGGGCATGGAGGTGCCATTGGTAATGTCTTCCACTTGCAAGCCGTTGGGCAGGATGCCGGGACTGTGTATCTCCACCCGGTTGTCAAAAATGAAGATACGGATAGGTGCATTCCAGTTCAGAGAGCGGTGAACAAGGGCATTGACCACAAACTCAACCAGGCTGCTATAAGGAATTTCGAGCCTGCCCAACGAATTAAATTCTTTCTCCACCTGTACGTTTTTAAGATTCCGGGTAAAGAAAGCCATGATGGTTTCAAACTGATGCAGCAGGTTTCCCTCCATATCCGCATCGTTCACTTTGTCACGGAATTGCTTGCCGCCTATATGGTTCCCGACAAAACTGATGCACTTAGCCGTCATGACCGGCAGCCAACGCTGGGTGTATTTGCCGAACAGCAGCATGGCGGCTACGGTCAGACTTCCGTCTGGACGGATAAAGCGCAGGTTACGCATCAGCTTGTTCAGGTCGTGTCCCTTAGCAATGGCATTGGCGATGTCGTCAAGAGATGCCTCACGAAGAGCGTCGCCTACCAGACCTTTCTTTTCCAATACAATGGAAAAGCGGTTTTGCAGGAATATCTTGAGGGTATCTTCATCCAAGTCGTCCAGTGTAGCATCTTTCACTACGGCTTCATCCGGGGCGAAACTGCCACATTCGGACATCATCTCCGCCAGTTCGGCATTGTCAAACACCTTGCGCTTGTCAGCACCGTTCTTTATCCAGACAATGCCTTTGTTGTCGTGGTAAGGCTTATTGTTTCCCTCTTTGATGGTTGCCACCACCACGCTGCCGCCTTCCACTTGGGCTGTATCAATGTCGAGCAAGATGCTTGGAACGACATTTTCCGAAGCGATATTGCCGAGCATGTTGGTTGTTTCCTGCACCTCGGCATACGACAAGGGGTTAAATTCTCCTGTCTTATCATTGATGCCAATCACAAGCTGACCTCCTCGATAATTACTCATGGCAACCAGTTCGCAACCTATGTCATATTTGTCCAAGATGCGTTCCTTGAACTGCACCTTGCTTACTTCGCCGAGGTCTCTGAGCCGTAGTATATCTTCTGTTGTCATAATTGTTAATTCGCTTTGATAGTTAAAAACTTACCATATTTGTTTTGTATTGAAACTTGTTCCGACTCGCTAAGGCTTGGTATCGAAAGAAATAATCGATGTTTAGCACGGCTACAAGCGACATAATACAAACGATGGTCGTCTTCTGTTTTGTTTAAATCCGTTTTTAACAAGAAATCCAATGCCTTTTTGGTCTCATCAAATACCAAAAGCACATTATCAAATTCCAAACCTTTAGATTTGTGAATTGTAAGATGACATGTTTCTTCATTTTTATCTCGTATACCTTTTGCAAAATCAAGATATAAGTTTGAATACAGTTCAGCAGGTTTTCCACTTCTTATTTTAGATAAAAGGGTATCCCTTAATGAATTTATTACATCGTAAAAATCCATCAACGAACCTTCTCTGTATTCCTTTTCTTTTTGCAATATATTTAACAACTTATTGAAAGCACACTCTTTATCAAATAATATTCTTTTATCCAGTCCAAATGCCTTAAATATATACTTCATAGCATCTTTCATTAGCATTGATTTTGCATTTTCAATTGCTATAAGGCAATTATAGACAAATTTTGATCTACCGTTGTCATTAAGATCATATAACTGATTAAGTAGATTTTCTTCACCAGAAAGTGAAAGGTTCAATTTTAGAGAATTTGCTGTTTGATTACTCCAACTGAGTGATATCAATTTTTCTTGACAGCATGAAGCCTTAGCTTGAAGATAGTTATCTTTTGCTTCTCCAATAAAAACAACAGGTTCTCCAAAATCATCTTTCACCAGTGGATTCTGCGTCAAATCCGTTCGTAATATATTTAGAAAATTCAATATGGATTGTGTACTTCGCCTATTATCATTAATTTTGTAGCACTTTAAATTAGGAGCATTAAAAGAAATAATGTTCTTTATGTCACTTCCTGCGAAACGATAGATTGATTGCGCTGTATCCCCTATTATGGTTACTTTTGTACCAGCAAACGCTAATTGCTGAAATATATAGTGTTGAATAGAATTAGTGTCTTGATACTCATCAATAAGCATAAATGGAAACTTTGCAACCAAAAAATCAATAATTGATGGATATTTTTGTATTAGCTTATATGAGAAATACAAAACATCGTCATGGTGCATCAGCCCATATTTTTTCCAAACATATTTTTTATATGACATGACATCATCTTTTTTAAAGCCGCGAAATGGCGACTTATTATTAGCTGATGACTTTAATTCTATATTTCCGTTTATGAGTTGCCAATGATGTTTTTCAATAAAAATCTTTAAGGATGAATATTCCTTAAATTTTGCAGCATAGAATTTCATTTTTGAAGGAACAATATCATTTAATACTTCATATCCCATTATAATGTCATCTTCATGTCCGTCCAATTTATCTATCGCAAAATTTTCTTCTTCCGCAATAAGATGGAAATAAGGTTTGATAATTTGAGCATATAAAAAGGCATGAATTGTAGATACTTCCAGACTGTTGCTTTTATTGCCTACACGTTCTTCTACATTTATGGCCGCTTTGTTCGTATATGTAATACAGGCGACTTTACTAGTTGGTCGCAATACTCCGGATTTCAATATACGACGTATTTGGCCTGTTATCCAAAACGTCTTTCCCGCACCAGGCCCTGCAAGGACACGGATGGAATTATTAAAATCTTGAAATTCGTCCGAATGTATAGTTATTTCTCTAGAAGCCATGATATTGCATCTTTGATATATTGGGGTATTTTTACTTTTTCCTTTTCTTCACTCGGTAAATCTGCTATTTGGGTTGCAAGTTCTAATGCGTTCTCTCCTTTGTTGATAGAACAAAGATAACGAGCTGCAATCAACCCCTCCCTTTTTTCATCATCATTCCAATTATCATTATTTGAATACAAATCAATTAGCTTTTTAAATTTGCATTTAAGTTTAGCTTCATCAAATGTTCTTGTTTTCATCATTTCCTCCAATTCATGCCTATTTGACATAGAATCAGTAAGAATGTTAGGATTAGAGCTGTTTATACGAGCAATTTCATATTCCAGTGTTTTTCCTTTCTGATCTTGGCTGAAAAAATGAATATTTTCATGTTTCTCGTATTTGGCAACAAATTTTTCAGAATGATTATCATACGCATAATCTTTTAAAACTCCGTATTCAATAGGCCAGCAAGAAGAGAACGATTCATATGGGTCGTTCGATTTCTTTACAGGATCTCTATCCGTCAGACAAGCTACACGTATGGGAAAAGCTCCTTGGTTTATTTTATCATAAAGTTTCAGGAAATGCTCAAAATATCTTCCCCCGATATTAACAATTATTGCTTGTTGTTTATGCCATTCCTTATCATAACCTAATAATTGAACAAATACAGGTATCAATATTTGTTCTGCAAGTCCTTCAACAAAAAGAATTTTACCTGCGAACAACATATCTGCGCGAGTTGCATCTAAATATCGCTGTACAAACTTTTTTGCGTTTGGCTCATCTGAATATATCTTACGAGGATAGTAAGCCGATATGATATGGTTTCCATCCTTAAACAAGCAACATAATTCATCCAGTTTAACCTTTGCTGTTAAACTTGGTGAATGTGAAGTTATAAATACTTGCTTAACTTTATGGTCTGAAATATTCCGGCGAAGAAAATCAAGAAATTGATACTGTAATTCTGGATGTAAATGAGCTTCAGGCTCTTCTATTGCAAGAATTGAAAATGCTTTTGCATTTGTTGTACCCATATAGGATGCTTCCTTGTTGGATTGCATTTTCGCAAGTAACAAAGATATATATATAAGATTATTATATCCCAATCCATTATTTGCAATAGGGATATTGAATCCAATAGAAGTAGATACCAAGATATTGAGCACTCGTAGGAGTTGTTCTTCTGTCACATTACCATCGAAAATTAAATCATTTTCATTATAAAGCGCACCAGTCTCGTTAGCGTATTCGATAATTTTATTTTTTCCATCTTGAATTCTCTCAATTAAAGACTGGATGCTCTTTTGTGTGTCATGGCGAAACTCCTCTTGTTTTTTACGTAATTCTGTTTTAATTTCTTCTTCCTTTTTATCACTTGTTTTGATGTCGTAATCCAAGAAATAACCAAGAACATCATGAAGTAGTTCTGCTCGACCGGAATATAAGTCTCCCTCAACATTACGTAATGCTTCAACTTTTTGAAAATCTATTTTATGTATATCTTCCGGTGAAACTTGCTGATGAAGATTTTCTTTCCCTCCGTAAATGGCATAAGTATATTTACGAATAAATTTACTATCAATAATGCTCATGACCTCAGAAACATCTTTTGCAGAGGACACACTTTCCTTATAAGACACAGTTTCTGTTTCCGGCAAGTAGAACACATAGGTCATACATGCCTCCAATTTAGGTTCAAGAGAAACTGCGTAAGTTGAAAATAATGCCACATCGCTTGAATTGTTACTTTCATTACTTGACATGGAAAAATACAAACTGATTTTTATTGATGGAGCATTTTCTTTCAATTCTGCCAATGAAATGCCTTGATAAAAATCCCATGCCGACAATTTCTTTTTTCTTTCTGTATCAATGACAAGAGCTATTGCATCCAATAAAGTGCTTTTCCCTCCATTATTATGTCCTAAAATGACATTTAGGCCATCTACGAGTTCTATTGTAGCCTCATTAAAACCTTTATATTTCGATATTTCAACCTTAGAAATGTACATATTTATAAATCCTATTATCGTTTGTTATTTCAATTTCGCTAATACATCTCCAAATTTCCCATAGTTCACCACCACACCATCGTCCAAGTCGAAAGCTATCTGCTCGTCTGCCACGGTGTGCAGGCGGTCGTGATACTCGCGGCACTCGGCAATCTGCTTTCCGATGCTGTCCAACTGCTTACGCTCACGGGCATTGAGGTTGGCAGCGTTAGCCTCCATCTCGTTTTGCTGCTGCACCAACCATTCGATATGGGGCAGGAGGTACTTCGTGCGGATGCGCTCTGCAGTGTAGGCGTTCATGCGGTGCATGTAGGCCAGACATTGGAAAGCACCTTTCTTTGAAGAGAACAGCCAGTAGATGGGGCGGTTCTGATACATCTTTTTATGGTCTTTCCAAAAGTCTTTCACAAAATAGTCGTCAAGGCTCTTGCCCAAGGCGGCTTCCACACAGTTAAGATTGTCCACCAAGCTATCTTCGCCGAAGGCTACCACGAGCCAACGCTTGAACATCACCGTAGCATTATCCGCAAAGTCTGTATCGCTGGGCATTAGCGGCAAAATACCGTCCTCATCAATGTTCCATTGCAGACCATTGAAGGTATAAGGAGCTATTTCCTCTGCTGTAGGTTCAGGATGGGCTATGTGCAAACCGGGCTTGTCAAGACGATAGCGACCCAACATACACCCTACAGCATAGCTGATAAGCTGTTTCGCGATTACATCGTTCTGCCATACGATTTGTCCGTTTTCAATGCGTATTTCTCCTTGTTGTAGAATAGTGATTTCTTCCAGCGGCACGTCGGGCGTCAGCTCGTCCTCCAGACCGTATATCCCGATGAACTGGCGGTTCAGCTCCTCCTCGTTGGCGTGGAGTTGGAAGAATCGCTTCGTCCAATGCGCTTTGTATGCCTCCATCAGGTCGGCCAGGCGGTGCGGGCTTTCTCCCTGCTCCTTGCCGAGGCGGACGAGTTCGTTCTCCTCGAAGTCCCAGGAGGTCTCGTGGGCGTCCCAGTCGGATTTGGAGATGGAGATGTTTTGGGAGACGAGGAAATCTATATCAGACTTATTATTTTCAACAAATGGCAAATTACTAACTTCTCCAACATTCAATTTTGTTGATGGAGATAGAACAGAAAGGAATCTTTTTCCAACTACTGAATTTGCCAAAGCAAGACTATACATCAAATGAGATTTTGAAAAGCCACTTGCTCCTGCGGAATCCCAAAGACACCCCTTTGGTGTGTATCTTAATGCAACTTTTCCAAATGAAATAACAGTCCAACAGATAGCTTCTTGAAAAGCATATTCTCCATTATAATTATGAGAACGTATTCTGCCACTACTTGGATCAATATTATTCTTTATATCATAGCCATCGTTTTCCCAATTAACCACGTATTCTTGGTTGCCACTCCATTTCCTATATGAGCCACCCTTTATATATGGGAACCATTTTCCAGAACTACTATTTCGGAAAGATATATTTCTCCAACCAACTTCGTGCCATAGTCTTAGAAAGCGTGCATTGTCAGCCGGAGTCATTCCTTCTCTTGTTGTTAAAACTTTGGATATTGTATCATTATTTGCAAATATCTTTATCATCTTCTCACTCACCCAATACCCAATCGGGCATCCCGGAATCTTCTTGAAGTTCTGTTGGGAGATGTGGGGATAGCAGTGCTCCCCGGCCAAGAACATCCGTTCCTTGTCGCTGCAGTTTTTGCCGTCCACCAGGCGGTAGTATGTCCCAGTCTGCGATGGCGCGTGCTTGGTGAGGACAAACGCCGTGTTCTGCACCACTTCGCCCGAAAGCTCGTCGAAGGTGCGGGGGCCGAGGTGCAGCATGTTGTCTATCTGCATTGTGTCCAGCAAATGCGTGCGCAGCCGTTCGAACGAGGAGAGGAACATCCAGCTCTGCATGTTGATCATCCCATACTTGCCATTGTCCACCAGCCGCTCCTCACACACCTGCATGAAGACGGAGAACAAGTCCGCCTTCCCCGCCTCGTAGTTCTTCTTCACATAGTTGGAGAGCACAGTGTTCATATTCCCGCCACCCATATACGGCGGATTCATCACCAAGGCGTGATAGTGCTCCGTCAGTGCCAGAATGATGCGCATGTAGGGCAGCAAGCCGCTTACGCTCTCACCGGGCATCGCCTGCTGTTCGTACTCCTCCGTGCGGACAGCCAGGATGTTGCGGGTACGTTCCGAGAGGCCGAACTTCATGATGCTGCCCAAGTTGTCTGCCTCGTCCATCATGCTTACGGCATCCGCCAGTTCCGCGATGGCTTCGCCGTTGTTCGCCATGATATAGTCCGCCAATGCACGGGTCAGATGCTCCTTGTCGGGATAAGGCTGCGGCATGTCTAATACACGCGGCATACAGTGGCAGTCGGCAAAGGAGGCATCGCGCTGGCAAGCCTTCAACAGCAGGGCGAACTGTGCCAACTGCTTGGCGCGGGTGTCGATGTCGATACCCGTCAGGTTGCGGCGGAAGATGTGCTCAATGGCCTCACGGCGGCTGTAGCCCTCATTGATATATAAGGTATAAAGTATGTCGAACATCTCGCCCAAAATGTGGCCGGAACCACAGGCCAGGTCGGCCAAGCGCAGGTCAGTCAGGTCATCGTAGCGGAGGATACGGTCGTCCGGGGTAGGCTTGGAGGGATTCACGAGATACTTCCACTCCTGCGCCACTTCCGTCTCGTAGGGATTGTTGTCGAGGTAGATGCGGCCCACGGTGTTCTGCACCATGTACTTCACGATCCAGTTCGGCGTGAATATCTGCGTGGCGGCAGGAATCTCGCTGGCGGTGAACTTCCCCTTCGCGGCAAACACCTCGTCCTTCTTCTCGGCGATGTAGAACTGGTAGAGCCAGCCGATGAGTTCGCTTGAGCGATAGTCCTCCTCCGCGATGAAGTCCGTGTGGTTGATGAGGTCCACAAAGCCACCTTCGGCCAAGATGTTGGCAGGCAGCAGCAGTTCGGTGTAGTCGGCGATGTGGCCGAAGCAGCAGTGGAGGACGGGCGTGGCATGGCAGAAGGCCACAATGAGCAGGCTGAACTGTTCCGCCGTCTGGCTGTCGTCATCGAGCAGCGGCATCAGTCGGCTCCGCTCTTCCTCGTTCATCTGCGGCAAGCGTCCCTGCCGCGCCTCGCTCACGATGAGCGGCACGTACACGCCGGGACTTTCATATTGGAGCACGGGCGGTATCAGTCCGTTCTTGGTCATGATGCGGATGGCCATCAGGCGGTTGAACCACGTGTAGGCGGCCTCCTCCACCACGTCTTTCAGTCCGTGCCGACGGATAGCGGCAGCCAAGGACTGCCATTTATGATAGAAATCTTCCGTTACGGTGTCGCCCATGAAGGTGGCGCCACCGCCCAGCAGTTGCGGCTCTTCCACGGGCGTGCCGTCCGGTTGGAAGCCGAGGGCAGTGAAGCGATGCGCCACGCCCTGCATCAATATATTGCGTGCTTCGGTCGCGAAGCGTTTCAGTCTGTTTGTTTCCATGCTCAGCTTACTATAATGTCGTTGTCTTCATTGATATACCGCATCAGTTGCGCTTTGAGCGACTGCAAGTAACGGTCCACGTCGGCCTCGGTGTGCATCGGCTCGGTGGTATGCGTGTTCAGACGGACAATCTTCCGCACACGCGGTCTGGGCTGTGGGGGCGTTGGCTGTCCGCCGTCATCGTGTACCGAGCTGCCCCCGTTGGCAGGTGGTGTCGAAGGCGTATAGGGCTTCGAGGGGATGGCGGCATTGATGCGGTGCATCTGTTCCTCGTAGAAAGCGGATGTATCGGCATTGGCCTGCAGGGCGTAGAAGTTGTTCGTGCCCGTATTCAGGGAAATGGTAGTGTCTCGACGGGCGAACTTGTCGCGGCTCACGTGCATCTCACCGGCATACTTCTCCAATTCGTCGAACACGGCGTTGTAGCGGGCGGTGACAGTCTCCACCAGTTCCTTGCGCTTCTGCTGCAACTGTGCCTCTATGGCCTTCCGCATCTTGATGTAGGCCGGCATCTTCGTCCAGGGTTCTTCGTCCGTGTGGATGGCACGCAGGGCGACGACAGTCTCCTGGCTTTCCGCCGGAAGAAAGTCGAAGTTGTCGCGGTTGTCGTCAATGAACTTGCGCACCCCGTTGTAGCGGTCGAACTGTTCGCCGTAGAACATATTGATGCTCTTGCAGCGGTCGAACAGACTGGCGGCTTCGTCCTTGGCGGCAATGATAGTCTCAAAAAACCTCTGAGGGTCGCGCACCGTAAGCCATTGCTCCATCAGCGTGATGGCTTCGTCGATGGTGTGGGCGAAGGGGCATCCGTTGATTTTACGTGATAAGTCGCGGTAATTCTTCAGGAGCTGGTTGAGCGCACTGTCTTCGGTCTCCTTGCAAGCCCGGAATAGCTCCGTGCTGTCGTTGCTGCCCTTCACGGAGACTACATTGAAGATATGCTTCCATGCCTCGATGAATGCGTTGAGCAATTCCTGCGAGATGGCCTTGGCCCGTTCGATGGTGAACTTCGCGGCATCGCGAACAATGTTCCGCGCCGTGTCCTCGCGGCTCACGTTGGGGTTGCCCATGTAGTTGTAGGCATAGAGATGGCGACGCACCAGTTCGTTCAGGAAATAAATGGTGGCGAAATCGCTCCAGCCGTAAGGCACACGGACAAACTGGCGCAAGGCATCGGCCACGGTGACATCGTGCGGCTGGCGGTCGAGCCAGTTCTTCACCTTCTCTTCTGCCGTACTTAATGCTGTAGGCAGGTCGTTGGCTACCGGGCGGAGTATCTTGGCAGACAGGTCGGAGTATGTGCGCGGCACTTCCCTGTTGTCGGCGAGTTTGGCAAACGGATAGAGCGTCTCCATGTGTCGGGCAAGAAGGTTCTTGTAACGCTCAGCTTTCCGTGTCGTTCCCGTCTCGGAAGGCGAGAGAGCGTTGGCGCAGGAGATGACGGGGCAGGTGTCGAGCATCTGCTGGAACTGAGGCTTGATTTCCTTCTCGTAGAGTTCCTTGGCGCGTTGCTTGAAGATTTCCTTGGTGCGCTGGCGTTCCTCGCTGATGGCAGGCTCTTGGGCGAACCGCTGCACTCGGCAATAGTAGAGGAAGTTGGCGCGGAGTTCCTGATTCTCCTTGAACAACGGGTAAAGGAAGAACACCAGGTGGGTGCCTTGCGGACTGTTGTTCAGGCTGAAGGCATACTGGTCGGGGTTGTCCATGCTGGCCGTCGTCACGAAGTCTACATTGATGTCCGCGTTGTTGCTGAGGTAATTCCGTCCGTCGATGCTGATGCCCACCGTGAACGAACGGGTGGCAAACTGCTCTTTGTTGGACGGATTCCCGAAATGGGCGAAGAAGATGTTGCGCAGCTCGTCGCTGTAGGTGTTGCTGTCCACCTGTTGGTTCTTGATAATCTGGGCCACTTTCGACTCTTCCTCGGTGAAGAACTCGTAGATTTCGCTGCCCGCATCGGTCTTTACCTTCCGGATGACGGCCTTGTCGATGAGATAGGCCAGGACGGCAGACACTTCCTGCTTGATGGCCGCCTTGCTGGCATCCACTTTCGACATGAGCAGTGTAACCACATTGTCGATGGTGGCGGAGAACTGCTGCTTGTCCTCCTCCTTCAGGTTGCATATCATGAAGAGGATATAGACCACGCGGCGGTAGAATGCCTGTTTCTTCTCGTCCTCGATGACATCGAGTGCCTGCCGTGCGTTCTCGAAAGCCCGTTGCCCCAGGTGCTGCATGGAGCCTTGCACCATCGCGCCAAAGAACTTGTCGAACGGGATGAACTCACCCACTTCCATGTCCTGCGTCTCACGGGCGATGGAATAAGTGATGTTGATGAGCGAACGCTCGTTGCCCTTCACCTGCTTGTCCACATAGTTCATGGTCTCGAAAGAGTCGAGCACCTTCTTGATGAGCTGGAACTGGTAGGGCACGAACGGATAGTAGGCCACGAAGTTGTCCTTGTCGCGATAGGTCTTGTAGGTGCTGGGCAGGACAAACTGCGCGTCGAGCTTGGCTTTGTCCTTCGCATACATGTCGGCCAGCATCACCTCGGCTTCACCTTTCTTGTCGAGGATACGTTTCTGCGTGATATACTCCGGCGAAGTGCCTTGCAGGGAGGCGCGCACCTCGAAGCGTCCGAGAATCTTTCCGACCTCGTCCTCCGGGTTGGTGGTGCTGCCGCCCACGTGGCTCACCACCTCTTCCAATGTCTGCTGGGCGGTGCAGGCAATCCATACCCGTGACTCGCAGACCTCTTCCAAACGCTTGACCAGCGACTGAAGCTGGAGCAGGAGGTCGCGATGCTCGCCGATGAACTGGCTGACCTCGTCGACGAAGAAGAGCAGGCGGAAGTTGCGGTTGTCCTTGGCTTCAATGTATTCCTTCATCTCCGCCGCGAACGATTCCACGGAGACATTGATGTCGTTGTTCAGAATCTTGGTGCGGATGACATCTGTGGCCAGTGTGGGGTCTACTTCCTTGGCCATTTGCAAGGCTAAATCCAACCGTCCGGCGGCAAAACGCGAGATGTTGCGCTCCCAATCGTAGCCTTTGGATTTCAAATAGTCCTTAAACTCGCCGAACTTGCCATCATCGTCCAACGCCTTTTCCAAATACTGCGCCAAGGCGAGATTGAACGAATTGTAACCGCGCTGTGCGTTGAACTGGTTCCAGAAGATGGTAGTGAAGGCCTGGGCCTGGTTGGAGTTCGCATCGTGTACGTCGCCGATGTTGAACATCACCATCTGCACCTCGGCCTGTGTGGAATACCATTTCTTCAACGCCTGGATTTCAGAAAGGGAAACCCCATGGTCGTCGAGCTTGGTCATGCCGTTGGAGTTGCGCATGATTTCTTCTATGGCTTCTTCCAGACGCATGAAAGCCATTTCGCTGTAATGGGCATTGAGGCAGTAGCTGACGTATTTCAGGAAGTGTGACTTACCCGTACCGAAATAGCCGTTAATCCAAATGCCTACATGGCTGCCCTGGTTTTGGCGGATATTAACCAAAATATCATAAAGGTTGATGACGATTTCTTCGGTGAACACGTATTCCACGATTTCAGTCATCACGGTATCTTCACTGAGGTCGGATGCCGACACAGCCGGATTCACCTTGCGGTCGAGACCTTTTGAATATAGTTCTTTGAATTTCATATCGGAAGCGTTATTTGTTTACTAATAAGATGGCACGGTAGGTATGGGAATCCTCCAGAATGTCGAACAGACTGAACGAATTGCCCTCCTGATGCCCCGGATAGAAGAGGATGATCTTATACCGCGAAGTGTCGTTGTATTTCTCATACCGGGTGAGAAACACGTTGGTCCGCAGATAAGGAAACATCTTGCCTATGCCGTGGATGAACACGTAGGGCTTGTTGTAGCCGTCGTTCAGGGCCATGTGGGCTTCAATCTTGTCGCGCACAAAGCGTATGAAGTTGTCGGAGTTCGCCTCCGAGGTCAGCTCCGTGGTCACCATGTCGGGGTGGAGTTTGTCGCCCTCGAACGTGTCTTCCAGCAATGACGTGTCGCCGAACTTCTCATTCTGGAGATACTCGCAGAACACCCGGAACAGGTCAAGCTCCAAGGCGTTGACAAAGTTGGTGGGGCGTTCCAGCTTTTGCTTGAACTCCTGTATCTGCCGGCGCATTTCGTATTCCTGATTGGCAGGATACTGGTATATGTAATAGTTGTAGAAGATGTTGCCACTCTTCTCATCGAGGAACAGCGGCGAACAAAGATACTCATACAACTCGTCTACGGTCATTCTCTTCATGGCAAATGGGATTTGATTTCGTTAATCTCATACGGATAAAGGAAACAGGCCTCCAAAAACCATTCCTCACCCGTATGAATGTAATAGGCCGATTCTTCCGGACTGGGTTTGACCGGGGTCAGCTCGTCCGTTTTCTCTTGCAGAAGCCCGGTCTGCCGCAGGATGGTAAGGTAGCAGCTGGCACATTTCTTTTTAGTGGCAGCCGACCAACCGTCCACATACTCATCATGGGCGGAAATTTCGTTGAACTCCATCTGTATGTCGTCAGCCGTGAGCTTGTGGTCTATAGAGTTCCACTTCTTCATGGCCACATTGACATGAAAATCGAATACGAGCTTGTAGGCTTTCAGAATGGCATAAAATAAGCCTGCCCTTTGTCCTGCCTCACTCCAATTCTGCCATTCTTTCCAAAAGTGTGCCGGTACGGCTGCATAGCGGCGTTTGAACTCCACGGCAAAACGCTGGCGCGAGGTGCGGGAATTGACTTGAAGGATTTGGTTATTCTCAACCTCTTCCTTCAACAGCCTTTCTGCATCCGCACTCATCAAAACGGGAAGGATGCGTTTGAACTCATAATAGAGAAACGTGCATCCCGTCAGAGAGGTATATGGACTATTGTTCTTTTGCATACAAATCATTCCTGGCGTATTAAATCATTTACAGTCACATCGAGGCATTTGGCAATCTCGATGAGGGTTTCCAAGTTGGGTTGTGCACTATTGGTACACCACTTTGAAATGGTTGCCGGGTCTTTGCCTAACTGTTCTGCCAGCCATTTATTGGTACGTTTTTTTTCGGCAAGCACCACCTTCAACCGGTTTAAGTCTTTATTTTCCATATTGCATCAGTATGTATATGGCTACAAAGATAATAAAATTACTACAAGAACATTCTAATATTGGAAAGAAACATCTGAATCAATCAAGAAAATGCTAATTTCGTCAATTATCTGTCCTTGCTGCCTCTTTTTCTTTTCCCAATACTGCACTCAATAAATATATTGCGGACATCTTCTGTCTTAGGAATAAAGCCATCCGACTTACTCCGTGCCAATGACACCAAGCAAGTTCTGCTGACAGGAATTTACAACGGTCTGGGTGGCCCCAATCCGTTGCCATAGAGAGAACCTGCAAGACTCCGCTACACTCCATTTCGCAGGTTCTCACAATGGCAACGGTCTTTGGAAAACAGATTGGGTTTGGATGCTATTCTATAAAGAGAGCTTGCTATATGGAGTTTTTCTTAGCCACCTTTGGATTTCTTGGCCGGGTACGTTTTACCGTGCAAAACTACTGTGGACGGGAGAAATGTCAAGTACCGCCATAGGCTTTCGGCTGGAGGGCTTGACGGAAGCCTTCCGCAAATTTTCTCGTTCCTCCAAAATTGGGGTATTCCGTCCGCACTCTCCGGCCTCATGCTTGCCTTATTCTCCCTTGTGTCCGCAGTGGCTATTTGCACGTAAAACGGTCTTCCCGACCAAGAAGCTCAAAGGAGCTTCACAAAAGGGAAAAGTATCAGATTTATCAATTCTTAAACACAAGGATTTATGCGGACAAGAAGAATGACTATCGAGCAAGGCCGGAAAGTGGGCATAGGCCGCTTTCCCAACTTCCACAAGAGCGGAAGCGTCAGGGGCATGAAACGGCTGTATTACGGCAAGGATTGCCTGTTGGTACGTTGTGGCAGCTACATCTACAATGTTTCCGCCGAACCGAGAATTTACTATCAAGCAACCATCTAAAAACTTTTCAATTATGTATGAGACAGATTTTCCCGAATACGGGCAGCAATGCGAACTGGTCACCCCGTGGCGTGGCTACCATCGCGGAACGATTGTGGGTAGGACTGCAAGAGGCTTTATCGTGCAGTTCAGCAGCGAGGCGGAAATAGAAGTGTATGACGATGAAATAGAATTTGACTGATATGTGCAGACTGATGACACCCCGGCTGGAGGAAGCCTTAAAAGGCTATCCCCTTTATTCCCAGGACGGCAAGGGAAAAGAAGCTGTTTGCCGTGCAATCTTTGCTCTTGGAGCGGTACGCTGGTTCATCCTTGAAGGTGAGAGAGAAGGGAACGACACTATCCTCTTTGGTATCGTGGTAGGACTTGTAGAGGACGAATACGGCTACATATCGCTCAACGAGCTGTCGGAAGTGGAGCTTGACCTTACGGCACAAGGATTGGGTAAGCTACAAGTAAGGCAACAAGAGAATTTTACTCCTACGCTGTTAAAGAACTTGCAGGACTTCCGCCTGCAGCGGTTCTTAGCCAGATTTGAACATTAAACAACCCGTCAGCCGTGGTGCAATCAAGTGTCACGGCTGACATAAACATCAGTAACCATGCGGACGAAAAACAAGATTATAAAGGAAGTCATCCAATGCGCAGAGGCAAACGGGTGGCATGTGGATGCCGAGAAACACCAGGACAGGAATATCGTCATCTTTGAGTTTTCCCAATTCACTCCTGCCGGACAGGATTTCTTCTTTTCGGCCACGATGCAAGGACGTAGCCTTGAAAGTTTGGTAAGCGACATGGAAGAGTATTATGAGGGATTTGACGCAGACTCGGAAGCCTATCTGTGGCTGGACGGCAACGGGCACGGTAAAAACGGCGCACCGTACCATATGAAAGACGTAGTGGCCGACATGGAAGCGGCGGAGGATATGGTCTGTAAGTTGCTTGAAGCGGTCAGGGGCTTGACAAGTTGAACACAAATACAAACATGGCCTGCTATATCTCCATTGGTGTGGCAGGCTATGAAATTTTCATCCTATCTCCGTTTACGTCCTTTCTTCGGTAGTCCGGCAGCCTTGTAGGCAATCAGGTCGTCACCACGGAACTGTATTCTCAGATTGTCCTGCATCCGGAAGAACGGCAACGGCTTTTCCGGATGGGTAATGTAATCATAAATGGTACACCGATGTATGCCAAGGAAACGTGCCGCTTCACTCACCGAATACGACCGTTCCGGACTTATCTCTGAAAATTGTTTGCATATATCCATTTCCACTTTGTTTTGGCATTAAAGATACAATGCCGAAAATCAAAATGAAACAGATTAAACATGGGAATACCACGTAGTTCATTGGATTTTCAGAGAATATATGTCCGTCTGTTCGGAAGTATAATCTACACACGAGTTAATAGCGGGACTGGAAAATTCTAAAAACAGATAGGTATATATATTTCTGCGTTGACAAGGTTGACAAGGAAGCCAACTCACAAACCTGATTATACGACTTATCAGAAATGCTTATTATTCAATACTTTATCTTTTTCTTATAAAAATAAGAATAAAATAGATTCGTGCATATTTGTCAACCTTTGGCTACAAAATTCATAGGATTTCCAAAAGCGTCAACGCTTGTCAACGTTTGTCAACGCATCGTTTTTGATGCAAGTAACTGATACGATGCAACTTGTATATTGTCAACAATGTCAATCCTGAAATGTATGCAGATTATATTTCGAGATATGTCATAAAATAAAGGCCATCCATAGGATGACCTTAACGAGCATAATCAGATAAACTTGTTCAATTCTTCTACCAACAGATGTACGGTGGTGGAAGATTCTTCCATAGCCGGATTGCCGTGTGAGACATCGGCAAGGACAGTAGCGGCATTCTTAATGGCTTGTGGCTGCAAGTGGAGCAACCGGTTATACATAATAGCCCCGAATCCTTCCGTCTTGGAATAAGGTATTCCTGCAAGCTTTGTCAGCATGTCGGCATAACTGTTCCTGTGCAATGACCCTTTGTAGAGATTGAAATGCAGCAGGAACCAGTATTCAAACGCCTGATTGCTGTAAGCTACCTTGAAACCGTTTCTTTCGGCCAAGGCTATGGCATCATTGAAGTCCTTTGCTGGAAAATCGTCCTTGTCAAACACTACCCAGCATTGGTCATAAGTCCGCTTCTTCTTTTGGTCAGCGTCACGGATACTGATGGCCTTGCTCACAAGGCTGGTCGTGTTCATTGCCTGGCCTACCGCCTTTACCGTGGCGGCTGTCATTCGGAAGGCCTTGAAATAATCCGGCTCCGTGCGGACACCCTCACATACGATGAGAAACGATTGTTTTACTTCCCTTGTGCTTTGGCGGCGTGCCAATGAAGCAGAACGATGGTCTTTCTTCTTTGTCTTTCCCATAGTCATCCCTCCGCCGTAAAAATTGTTTCCATGTCACCGATAATGGGCGTGGCTCCGAATTTCCCTTGCAAGTAATCCCTCTCGAAAGGTGAACTGCCGCGTACCTTATATTCGGCCAACGAATAGGCTTCTGTCGCCCCGAAATTATCTTTTTGAGTGAACCATACCTGGTCTCTGCGGAACAAACCTGCACTGAGTAGGAACGTATCATGAGTAGTGAACAACAGTTGTGCTCCCTTTGGGTTCGTTTCCGCCGAGTTGAAGAGCGTGATAATCTTGCGTACAAGCAACGGATGAAGTTTGGAGTCAAGCTCATCCACCACCAGACGTTTGCCATTGTCCAATGCATCTATGATAGGGTATGCCAAGGAGAAATACTTGATGGTTCCCTCAGATTCGTTTCCGTTAAACGAGAAGGCTACATTATTGGTCGCTTTTCCCTCATCGTCATACTGGCGATGGCTGCTCACAATGCGGTTGTCAATTTTTGCTATGCTGTCTATGCCCAAATCCGCATACTTGGCGAAACGGACTATGCGCTCGCGCACCTTTTCATCATCCAGATGCCTGATGGCTTGCGACCACATTTTCTCGTCCTCACTACAAAACAGGACTTGTGTGTCGCCAAGCCAATGCAGGATATTGACGGCAGTCGTTTCGTTGAACTGGGCGGCTGTGGAAAGAAGAAGTGCGTTGCCGCGAACCATTTTCTTGTTGACCAAATCCTGTATCAACGGACTTTTGGCATGTACGACGGTTGCTTCTTCTTTCCGGTAGAATATCTCTACCTCCTTGGCCCGCTTCCTGTTCATACGGCGGTAAAGCCATTCGGCATGTACGGCTTTTGGGTCCACCTCAAAGCCGTAACGGTAGATGTATTCACCGACGGCGAATGTGGCCTCCATTGTGGTTGGTTCATGAACGGTGGAAGCATTCAGGCGGAAGTTCTCCACGTCTATGCTTTCACCTGCCTGGCTGTTCTTGAATGAGTCCATAATAAAACGCTTGTAAAAAGCGATAGCCTTCAGCACATTTGTTTTTCCTGAAGCGTTTGCCCCATAAATCACCGCACTACGCACGAGGGACAGTCCCATATCGGAAAGTGGAATGACATCGTTAGGTTCCGAAAGGGATTCCTTTAGCGTAGTAGCCACGAAGGATAGTTTAAGTTCATCCTTTATGGACAGGAAATTGCTGACATAAAATTCGAGAATCATATATTTAACCCTGTTATTTGCTGATTTTTTGCAAATATACAAGTTTTCTTCCGTATTTGGTAAAGATAGCTGGAATTTCATATCTTCCAGATTGATTTATTTCCTTACTTTGAATTATTTGGTATTGACCCAATCGCTATTTTTGAGGCGTTTCAATCGGTAGTTTGCGGTGAAATGATTTTCGGAACATTTGCAGACCAATCTGTTCATTAAAATGGCAGTTCTCCTTGTGTGGTGTTATCTGCATAGATTTCAGGCATATCGGATTCACTACTCGAAACATCCTCCGTGTCGGCAACGACTTCCATCTCTAATTCAAGTCCGAAGGCTTCCTTCAACTGCAAGTAGTCGAAACACAACGCTTTCGGGCGGTTGACCTTGACTTTCCTGACCTGTTCGCCACCTGACACCTCTATCGTGTAGTCTGGCAGACCATTGGGCAACAGTATAGTGAACCTATCCTGTTTCAGCCCAAGGAATGACGGATGCGATTTGAGGTAGGACATAATGGTTGACCAGTTGGAGCGGTTGGCTGTGGCGTTCTGGTTACGGCTATTGAACAGGGAAGCTACGGCTGCCATATTCAAGTAAAGAATGGGACGGGCCTCCATAAACTCGATTTCTTCCTTGGCTACCAATGGACGGAAGCTCTTCAGGTAACGGATGCGGTAATGCGCCTTCTCCACGCACTTGCCCATTGTCTGGAAACCTTGCAGCATGTTCCAGAAGTCGGCAACTTCGGAACTTTCCTGGGCAAGCTCGTTCTGGACGCGCATTCCCTTGACAGCAATATCAAAGAGAGTGGTATAGTTAAATGGCACATCCAGCACAGTTTCCAACGTGCGGAACGTGGCCAAAGGAATCACCCAGTTGCCGAAAATGCGGTCATGTATCGTCTCGTCTTCCATCTTGGCGGCTAACTCACGCTTCACGACGGAATAAGTGTCCGGAAAGTTCTTCTCGAACAACTCCCGATGATTCAGTATCTCTATGGTCAAGTGGGTCAGTCCCAAGTTGCATAGGGCTACCAAATCCTCATAGCGGCTTTTCTCCATTTGACTGAAAGAGGTCTTGGAAAAGGCGAGGAACAGTACACGGGTGTAGAGTGCCATATCCTGCGTGGGCTTATCCTGTCCGCAAAGCACCACACCCGTACTGACAATGGTCTGTGCCGCCATGCCGTCTGTACCCGTGTTCTTCTTTGTCTGACCGCCACCTCCCCAAAGCCCTTTCAAATAGGCTATCTTACGGATGTCAAGGTCGTTCTTGTACTCGTCAAGCACCACGAGCGTATTAACCGCTTGTGACACCCGGTCGTTCATGGCCGGTACGGAGGTGACACCGAGGTTGGGAGGGTCAACGCCGTGCAGGAAAAACGCTTGCAATGAAGTGGCAAGCGTGGTCTTTCCAGTACCTTTCTCACCAAAGAGGTTTAGGATGGGGAAATGCCTTGTACGGCGGAAGATTACATCCCGAAACAGAGTGGATAGCAGATAACAAAAAGCAACAGTGGCGTTCTCGCCGAACACATCCATCAGCCGTTCCACATAATCGTATAGCTTTATGCCGTTCCGATTTTCGTGCACCATCATCCGCTCGAACTGGAATATCTCTGGATTGTGGATGTATATCTTTGAACAGGCTGGAATATAAAAAGCCTTGCCGTTCACGCCACGGACAATGCCAAGGTCATCGACTTTACGGAAAGTACCGTCTGTCAATATTCCGTTCCCAAAGGCGAAGAAACCATCCGTGGCGTTCCATCCCAATTTGCGCACCCGTTCCGCCGTGTCGGTCTTGGAATACAGATACTCCTTGACCCGGTTGAGCTTGTCTATCTTGGCCAGCCACACATAGTTGCCCACAGAGCCGACCTTCTGTTGGAAGCTGTTTAGCGAACACAATTCGGACTCCCTCAATTCAATGACACGGCATATATTATAGGTATTACGCATACGGAAGATGCGCGTACCGTTGTTCTCGTCCTCGATGTGGAACAGCGGTTCCATGATGAAATTGGAAATCCTTGACGGTTCTTCGTCATCATCCCCAGTAGCGTAATAACAGTTCTCCCGGATGAACAGCCCATGCTGGCGAAGCAGTTCCGCTTCACGCTGTCTTTCATCCATTGGCGTGAGCTTGTCCTGTCTTTTCCGCGCCTCGCCACGGGCTTGTGTCACGGCATCACGCCACAGTTTTGCCTTCCCGTAGATTTTAGCCAGTTCATCAATGCACTGGTTAAACACTAACTGGTCTTTCACATAGCGTATCAGATCAGCAATCTCTGATACGCATTTCCGTTCTTCCACCAAAGAATCTGCCACAAGAAAGCGCTTCTGTGCCAGCCAGACAATAAACAGTTTCTCTTTCAGTGAGGTGTAATCCTTCTGGCAATGAATGAAGCTGTCGGCATCGTTCTTTCCGGGTTTCACATCCCAGCCGTTTTTACCATCGGAAATTTCGGCAAACGGCAATTCCCTGACGGTTACATGGAAGCCTTTCCTGACAGCAGCCGTCCCGTTCGCCATGACCGCCTCAAAACCTGGGCCGAAGGGTTTACCTTCACTGACATCGGTATCGGGGATGAAGCATAATGAAGAGGTGTACTTTTTCAGTCGCTCAAACTGGTTGTCCGTCCATGCCGTTCCCAGTGCGGCCACGGTATTGTCGTAGCCTATGGACTGCATACGCAACACATCAGGCGCACCCTCCACGATAATAAAGTATTCCGCATTGCGTTCGCGGCACGCCCGGTCTATACCGAACAGACATTCCCCCTTGGCATAGACCGCACAGTTTGGCGAGTTGATGTATTTCGGTGCTTTGGGGTTATTCCCGATGTAACGGGCGGTATAAGCAATGATGCGCCCCCACTTATTGCGTATGGGAATCATTATACGGTTTCTGAACATGGCATACACATGGCCGTCATCTCCGCGCTGGAGCAGGCCCAACTCGAAAAGCAAATCATCGTCCAGCCCTTTTGTCCGGCAGAACTCCATGAACGCGCCTCCGTCACACGGTGCATACCCGATGCCAGCGACCGAACAGAACTCTTCCGGCCATCTTCCGTAAGCATATTCACGGGCAAGGCGGCTTTCTTCATTGTCCGATGCCAGCAGATTGCTAACAAAGAAGTCCTGTACATGGCCGAGTGTGGCAAGAAGCGTTTCCTTATGCCGAGATTTCGCCAATAGTTCTTTGTCCTGTTCTTCCACATACTCAATGGGAATATTATGCTGTCTGGCCAAGAACTCAATGGCTTCCATGAAGGATAGGTTCTCTTTCTCCATGATGAATGCGATGGAATCGCCGCCCCGGTTGCAGCTGAAACAGTGGAACAGGTTCTTTCCCGGACTGACAGAAAAAGAGCCTGTCCGCTCCTCATGGAACGGACAAATGCCCATCAGAGTCGAGCCTTTTCTTGATAACCTGACATATGGCTCCAATACATCCGTGATGGAAAGCTCCCTGACTTTGTTAATTGTTGACTCGCTTATCATAAGGTGGTCAGGAGTTTCCAGCAATCAATTATAGACTGGCCGGAATATTTTGGCCGGCTGGCATTATCGGGATTAAGTGGTTTTATCAAGCCACTGGCCTTATATTTTCTAAGCGTCTTGTAACTGACACCCAGTTCCGCACAAGTACGCTTGACCGAATAAACCCCTTTTGGGTCGCATGTTGGCACTAATTCTCTCATCCGCTGTAATATTTTATCGTATGCCTGCTTCGTATGTCTTATGAATTACAGTACAGGCATATCCTCATATTGTTTCCTTATTTCTTTATATCTAAACTATTTATGTTTATATCAGAAGAAGTGTTATCGAAATAATCCTGGACCGTGCGTTGCAGGAGGCGGAGGTCTGCCGTCCTATATTCCACTTTGCCGGGTCTCTTGTAACATACCACTTTCCCTTGCCGTCTCCATCTTTCGACATTCCGGCGGCCAAACATCTCATAAGCCTTCCTTTGACTAATATATTCCGGATCTGCGTTATCGGATTTCAGGTATTTGACAATCCTTGCCGCAAGGTCATTCAGAAATGTGTCATAAGGAATTAGACGGTCTAAAAACTGAAGGAACTGCATAGCCTCAGGATTTACAAGGTACGCATTACGGTAATAGTCTGTTTCTCCCTGTCCGTCCGCGTCTTGAACTGACGGTTGTAGATGGCACCAAGCTCGGAGGCTTGGGTTCGGACGCTTTTCAGCTTGGAGATGTGGAAGGTGATTTCATCGCCAACTTCGAGTGCGACAAGCGCAGGACGGATTTTTCCTATGTTTTCTGCCATAATATTTGTTTGTTTAATGATTAATGTTTAACTTTGTAGTCGCTAATTCAATTTATATCATCGGCAAAATAACATAAAAAGGTTTATATAGCCAAATATTTGTTTGATAATTGTTGATTTAATATTGCAATTTAAGGTTTGACCCATGAATATAGACATTAAAGACGTACATGTGGGGCAGGCTATTGACCACCGCCGCAACGAACTCGGTCTTTCTAAGTCCGAGCTTGGACGCAGGCTTGGCATACCCCAACAGCATATCAACCGCCTTCTGGAAAGGGAGACGATGGAAACCAAACGGCTTGTCAAGGCTTGCAAGGCGTTGGACTTTAATTTTTTCGCCTTGTTCTGTCCGGTTAACCCTCAAATCTCCGCATACCTTGCGGCAGTGGCATTGGACGGGGGAGATGCCCATAATAACATTGGCGATAGTAGTCTTGCAGCCCAGCTTACTACCGAACAGGCTAAAGTAGAAAATTTGAACGGTACTATCAAGCTACTGAAAGAGCAGATAGATAGCCTGAATGCACAAATTATCCGTCTGGACTCCAATTTGAAGGACAAAGACGCAATCATAGAACTATTAAAAGAAAGGAGGCAAAATATGTAATATTAAGTTCTGTGGTCAATATGATGATTTGTACATAGCAGAGCATAATGTTTACACTCACATCGGTAGTTGACTGATTAACAGATATATATTGCTATCATTTCAGCAGCTATTGAGTTTGATTATTCGATAGGAACTCGATAAGATAAATCAGATTCATAAGATTGTTTGCTATTTGTTTTCTATATAGCAGATAACTTATTGAGTATGAGTACCTAATTAGAGTGGCTCAAGCAGCAATCGAAGACAAACTCTAAAAATCTGCAATGACGTTGATATTTTGCTTCCATCTGCATTTTATATGCAAAACATTTGTTTTTCATTTGTTTTCCCAATGGAGGCTAATCAACTCAATACCAGTAAGGTATTAAAGCGGCTCAGGCGGCTGTGGAAGATATGAAATAAATTGATTATTTTCTGAATATAAAAGTAGGAGATACTTAGAACAAGTACCTCCTACTCTATTTTTATGGCATTTTATTTTTTTAAGAAAAACATAGTTTATACATTTGTCTACAAGACAAAATCTATACTCATATGAAAAACAAATGCCTCTTTGTATTACTATTAGCTTTGGGATGTTGCCATGTACAAGCACAAAAAAGTCAAAAGAATCCTTTGCCCGAAGCACTCGTCCAATTGAATCAAAAAGTGGATTCCGAACTGATTCCCGGAATAAAAAGGTCTCCCCTGATTGGAATTTCTACAGATATAAGTCCGAAACGGACAGCCGTAAACACGGCATATGTACAGTCAGTCATTCTCTCTGGAGGAATTCCTTACATGATACCTGTAACGGATAATGTAGAAATACTGCGTCAAATTGTATCCCAGCTGGACGGAATTGTCTTTACAGGTGGAGAAGACATCCAACCAATGTATTATGGCGACCTTCCTTATGAAAAACTGGAAGAAGTAAGCCCCGCCCGGGATACCTTCGACTTGATGGTGCTGAAAATGGCCGCAGATCGGAATATTCCCATATTAGGAATTTGCAGGGGGCTACAATTAATGAATGTAGCTTTCGGTGGAACTTTATATCAAGATCTGCCCACGCAACATCCTTCAAGTGTCAACCATCGCCAAAAAGAATCCGGCACTACCCCCACCCATCCGATATCCATCATAAAGGAAAGCAAGTTGGCAGAAATTACAGGACAAGAAGTGCTGCAAGTCAATACATTCCATCATCAGGCTATCCGGAAATTGGCACCGGGATTCAAAATCACGGCTTGGGCACCCGACAGTATAGCGGAAGCTATAGAAGCTTATCCCATACGACAAATGATAGGTGTACAATTTCATCCGGAAATATTTACAGCTGCCGGAGATACCACCATGCATAAATTATTTAAATTCCTAGTGAACAAGGCTGATACATTCAACCTAGCTAAAAAAATTCACAGCCGCATTCTATCCATTGACACTCATACAGATACTCCTCTTTGGTTTAAAAACGGTTACAGCGTAGGCTTGAGAAAAGACAACATGGTCAGCATCCCCAAAATGGAGGAAGGCAAATTGGACGCACAGTTCCTAGCCGCATTTATATGGCAGGGGAAACGAGATGACGTATCTTCACAAAAAGCCGTAGAAAGCACCACCCTATTGATTCAATCCATTTATGACGAAGTAGCAAAATACAAAGATTTTTGCGGCATCGCCCTTACGGAAGAGGATTTGGTACGTTTAAAGAATGAAGGCAAGAAAGCTTTCTTTATAGGGATCGAGAATGGTTACGCCATCGGCAAGGACCTAAAGAATATAAAAAAATACAAACAGATGGGAGTTAATTATATAACTCTCTGCCATTCTTATGATAACGATATTTGCCATTCGTCCACTCATACGGAAGATGCGACTCAAGGACTGACACAGTTTGGTCGTGAGGTAGTGAAGGAAATGAACCGGTTAGGTATTATGATAGACATATCACATGCCAGTGAAGGTACTTTCTGGGATGTGATAAAATATAGTACACAACCTATCATCGCCTCTCATTCCTCGTCAAAGGCTTTATGCGACCATGACCGTAATCTGACAGACGAACAACTCCGTGCCTTAGCGAAAAATGGCGGAGTGGCACAGTTATGTCTCCTTGATGCCTATATCAATAAAAACCCAAAAGCCGCATCCGTTTGTGATGCTGCCGAACATTTGGACCACATGATTAAAGTAGCCGGCATAGACCATGTAGGAATAGGTACAGACTTTGATGGCGGTGGTGGTCTGCAAGGATGTAAAGGAGATAATGACTTAATTAATCTGACCATAAAAATGATTGAAAAAGGATATACAGAAGAAGACTTAAGGAAGATTTGGGGAGGTAATCTCTTGAGAGTAATGAAGCAAGTACAGGAAGCACCACTTCTTTCTTCAAAAAAACGCAGATAATACCCAAACAAGGATAATTAAAAATATATAGAAATATCCTATTATCATTTTTCGGAAATTATCAGGGCTGTCTCACCAATGGACAGCCTCTTTTTGTAACTTACAGTTTAATAGTAAAAGAAATAAGACAGACCTTATTCCCCTCTCCTCACCATAGGAATTTTCCTATTACAAATAGGGAAACTCTCCTTTACAAATAGGAATATTCCGTTTATTGTATCATTCCCTCCACTTATCTTTGTGACATAAGAAAAACAAATTTTAAAATTAACGGATATGAGAACAAAAATACTGAAATACTTCGGAATGGTAGTTGTACTGATAATAATGGTTAACCTAACCTCCTGTGAAGTATCCATAGAAAGTTGGTACGATGATGATGATTACAGCGAAATATATTACAGAACCACTCGGGAACTATGCAGCCGGACCTGGCAGGAAACTTGGGAACAAGACGGTGAATACTACACACAACGACTAGACTTTTACGAAAATAGAACAGGCACAGACATCATACGAATAGAACATCGGAACGGCTATGTAACCGAAGACAGGTACAATTTTGAATGGAGATGGGATAACAGCGCACAGACATGCATCCGTATGGTTTACGGTCCCAGTGACATTTCATATTTTGAAAATGTATGGTTGGCCGGAAACTTCTTAAAAGGCACATTGGATGGTGTCAATGTAAATTTCACAGGAATCAGGTAAAAAGAAAAAAAGCGAGATGATACCCAACACATATCATCCCGCTCTCCTTTTTCCCAATACACTACTCACTCTTAATGCTATTTACCGGATTCTCATTAGCGATATGCCATGCCTTAAGCACCACACAAGCCACAATAATAATCGCTACAATTAAAGCCGTAGCCAAAAAGAGTAACGGATTAAGATCAACCTGTTCCGCAAACTGTTCCAACCATGCTTTCCCAATAAAATAAGCTATAACAATTCCGAGTAAAATAGAAGGAATAGAAACATATAGAATATCACATACCAGCAGACGGAGAATGTTTGATGCTTCCGCACCATTCACTTTACGAATAGCTATCTCCTTACTGCGACGTTGCGTTTCATCGTTTACATAACCTATCAGCCCCATAATCACTATAAGCAGGATAAAACCGGAAGTGATAAGGACAGAATTGCGGAAACGATATACATCTTTATAGATTTCGGACAGCATATCATCCACTGTATGGAATGTTAAAGCCACTTGTGGAAAAGTTTTGTCCATGAATTCATTCAGGCGCTTCAAATTTTCATCGTAGGGTTCTTTCAACCGTACATTGAAGGTATGATTAAACGCATTACCACCTATCAGCACAATGGGTTGCTGCGCCTGATAGAAACTTTGATTGCGCACATCACGGAACACACCTACTATAGTTCCTTCCTTAATCTCATCAAAAGGTTTTCCTACGGCTCCATCCGTCCATTTCTTAAGCCGGACTATCTCTTCATTCACCAGCAGATCTTTGGCATGGGTCATCGGCTTTCCTTCTATAATCGTAATGCCTACCACATCCGGATAATTAAAATCCACATAGTTCATATTAAGAACACCTATACGCTTGCCGTCACTGCCCATCAATCCTTTTGTCCAATATTGGCCCAATACACTATGGCTGGCTGTAGCCACGCTCTCTACCATAGGCTGACGCCGGATCTCATCGCGCATATGAGGAACAATTTCAATGTCTAGCCAACTTTCGGCTTCTACCAGTCCGGCAGTATTGATCCCCATATCCCTGTTCATCAAATGACTATACTGCATTAACGTAACCAGTAATAATCCCAAGACAAAAGACACACCAGTAAACTGTATAAACAACAGTGACCGTTTCCATCCTTTTTTACCATCAGTATAACGACGGAATACCTGTGTGACAGGAATATGTGAAAAAATACGTCCGGGCAATACACCTGCCAACAAAAATAAAAGTACAACAACCAGCAGCGGTACCCACAAAGTTCCCCATGTAAAGAGTGATGCAAGTCGCACCGACAGCAAATCTTCTATCAAATCCCGCGCATTGAAAATGATAAATGCACAGACCAGAATGGATACCAGAACAATAATGCCCGTTTCCATCATAAACATACTGAAGATATTCCCATTATTGGCACCATTGCACTTATGGACACCGACACTCTTGGCACGACGTCCCAAAGTAGCAATTACAATAAGCATATAGTTCATAATAGCGACAAAGAAGATAGAGAAACCCAAAAAGCCATAGATAACTAGACGCTTTGTTGTTTCTGAAGAAGTCTGATGCTTTGTTGCCAATGGAATGACACTGAGTTCCAGTTTCCAACCGTTATGTTCAGTCGGCATGTATTTCTCCACCATCCGCTGGATGTTATCGTTTACCACCTCTATATCCGAAGCTTCTCCGGTCCGGAACACTGCATAAAAAATATCATTTCCTCCCCATCCGGCTCCATCCTTATAACCTCCTTCTTTATGTACACTTACTACAAAGTCTGCCTTAAACATGGTATTCTCCGGAATATCACGATAAACACCACGGACAATCATTTCAGTTTTCCGCTCCAACATTAACACTTTACCTATAGGATCTGCATCACCAAAAAAACGGCGTGCAAAACTCTCGGACACAAACAAAGTATTGGAGTTAATCAAATCGTTAGGATTTCCCTTTAAAACCGGAATGCCAAAGGTTTGGAAAAAACAAGTATCCACCATAAGACACTGTTCGTCATCCGACAACAATTGATTTTCATAATAATAATTACCGTTGGCTGTGTAAGAATTTATACAAGTAGCTTTTTCCACTTCTCCTGGCATATTCTCAGCCAAAGCCGCCGCTATCGGAGCAAAAACGGAATAATCATAGATATCCCCATCGTCCCCCATCGACTCACCTGTTTCCAAATTATGGTAATATGCGCGGACTATTCCTAGATTTCCAGCTTCAGGATAACATTTTTCATAACTTAACTCAAATGCAATCTGCGAGAACAACAGGATGCCAACAGTCAGCCCCAATGAAAGCGATATGACTTTCGTCACATTACTTCCACGACCGTGTAATATCGTTTGTATTGCATAATATAATTGCTTCATCGCTATCTATTTAGTTACTCAACTTTAATACTCTTTACCGGATTCTCATTAGCAATACGCCAAGCTCTAACAACGACACACACCACTATCAGAGCGATAATCACCAATGCTGTTCCGACAAAATACAACGCATTCATATCTATCGTTTCGGCAAATTGATCCAACCAAGCCTTTCCTGTAAAGTACGATACTACAATTCCTATCAAGACCGATGGGACAGCAACATATAATATATCACGGGACAGCAACCGAAGAATAGTCGAAGCTTCAGCACCATTCACCTTACGGATAGCTATTTCCTTACTGCGACGTTGTGTTTCATCATTCACGTAACCTATCAACCCCATAACAACAATAAGCAAAATAAAAGTAGAAGTAATCCATACAGAATTACGAAAACGATATACATTGCGATAGATTTCCTTCAGCATGGTATCTATCGGAATAAATTCCAATGCCTTAGTGGAATGCACCTGCTCCATGTATTCGTTCAGCTTTTTCAAACTCTCATCGTATGGCTGTTTTAAACGTACATCAAAAGTGTGACTGGTATTATGACTATAAACCAAAGCCACGGGAAACTGCTTATAAAGAAAAGACGTATTGCGCACATTACGGAATACACCAACAATGGTTCCGGCTTTATCAAAATCATTCAACCGTTTGCCTACTGCCCCATCTGTCCATTTCATCAGCCGCACTACTTCTTCGTTGACCAATACATCTCCCTCATTCTGCATATCTTTCCCTTCAATAATAGTAATCCCCATGGTTTCAGCATAATTCTTATCACAAGGATTATACATCAAGGTTTCTATTCGCTTGCCACTATTATCAATCAGCCCACGAGTCCAATATTCTCCCAGAACACCATGCATAGAACGGGTGGCATTTTCCACCATGGGTTGACGACGAAGATCGTTAACCATATTCTCTGCTTCTTCGGGTGACATCCATGTTTCCGCCTCCACCAATCCTGGAGTACGGATACCCATATCACTATTAATCAGATGATGATACTGCATCAAAGATACTAACAAAATCCCCATCACAAAAGATACCCCCATAAATTGTACAAATAAAAGAGAACGCTTCCACCCCTTTTTCCCATCTGTGTAACGACGAAAAACTTGAGTGACAGGAATGCGTGAAAACAATCTTCCCGGCAGCACTCCGGCTACTATGAACAGTACAAAAACAATGAGCATCGGAACCCATAAAGTTTCCAATGTAAAGAGTGAGGATAACTGCACCGAAAGTAAATCTTCTATCAGATCTTTGGTATTGAAAATAATAAAGAGGGCCACTATAACGGACATCAATACCACAATCCCCGTCTCAAAAAGGAACATACTGAAAATATTGATTGCACTGGCACCACTACACTTATGCACACCTATACTTTTTGCCCTGCGGCTCATGGTAGCAATAGCTACTAATACATAGTTCATGATTGCCACAAAAAATATGGCAAAGCCCAAAAAACCATAAATGTAAAGGCGAGTGCGGGTATTTGAGTCATCCAGATGAATTTCGGGCAATGGCTGTGCATCATAAAAATTTCTCCATTCATCATCAGCAGAATCAGGATAATATTTTTGCATAGCCTTGTATATCTGACGATTGATTTCTTCCCTGTCCACCCCATCGCGCAAACGGAGAATAGTATAATAAATGTCATTACGCCCCCATGTTCCACCCCCTATATAACCACCTCCGGCATAAATGGGAGCTACAAAATCAAAATGATAGGCCGTATTTTCCGGAGTATCCTGATAAACACCACGGACTGTCAGTTCATGCTGTTTATCCAAAGATAATTTTTGTCCCACAGGGTCCTGTCCACCAAAGACATCACGAACAAAAGTTTCAGAAACGAATATGCTCCCTGCCCTTTGCAATTCCTCAGGATTCCCTTTCAATACTTTGATGCCGAAAGTACGGAAATAGCAAGTATCTACATAAGCGTAGTTTACGTCTTTCAGCTTATGACCATCCTTGAATACATTTAATGTCTCAAAATTGAAAATGACTGTAGCATTTTCAATCCATTGTGACAAATCACTGCGGAATGCTTCTGCCATCGGAGCAAACAAGCTATCATCATATCCTTCTCCTTTCTCTCCAGTCTTTACATTCTCTCCTCCTCCACGTACCAACACCAATCGGTCGGCATCAGGGTAACATTTTTCATAATTGAGTTCAAATGCTATTTGTGAAAAAAGCAGAACACCAATAGTCAAGCCTAATGAAAGCGATATGACTTTTGTCACATTGCTTCCACGGCCGTGTAATGTCGATTGTATTGCATAATAGATTTGTTTCATTACAACCACCCTTTCATTATTATTCTTTAATGTTCGCCACTACACTACCGTCAAACAAATGAATGACACGATGAGCAAATCCGGCATCATGCTGAGAGTGAGTTACCATGACAATACTAGTCCCCTCCTTGTTAAGTTCGGTCAATAGATTCATTACTTCAGCACCGTTCTTTGAGTCCAAATTACCGGTAGGCTCATCGGCGAGGATCAATTTAGGGTTAGTAACCACAGCACGGGCAATAGCCACACGCTGTTGTTGACCGCCAGAAAGCTGTTGCGGGAAATGCTTGGCACGATGACTCAAGTTCATTCGCTTTAAAATTTCCAGAACACGCTCCTTACGTTCACTGGCCTTGATTCCAAGATAAGTCAACGGCAATTCCACATTTTCAAAAACATTCAGTTCGTCTATCAGATTAAAGCTTTGAAATACAAAACCTATTACACCTTTACGCAGACGGGTGCGTTCTTTTTCTTTCAGATTGGCTACTTCATTGCCCAGCAACTTGTAACTGCCTTCAGTAGGATTGTCCAGCAGACCAAGGATATTCAATAAGGTGGATTTTCCACAACCTGATGGTCCCATAATAGCTACAAACTCTCCTTCTTTCACCTCTATGTTTACATGATTCAACGCAATTGTTTCTACTTCTGAAGTACGAAATACCTTACTTAAATTTTCAATCTGTATCATAATAATAAATTTTAATTGTTTGTTCTATTGATCTTTATTCTGATTTAATACTCTTTACTGGATTCTCATTGGCAATGCGCCATGTTTTGGAAATGACACAACTGACAATCAATATCAAGACCACGATAGCTACACATACATAATAAGGAACAAGCGAACCTACAGTCACAGCAAACTGTTCCATCCATAAACCACCTACATACCATGCCCCTAGTGTACCTGCGACTACAGCCGGGAAAGAAATCCAAAGAACATCTTGCACCAACATTTCCAATATCGCAAATGACTCAGCTCCATTCACTTTACGAATAGCAATTTCTTTCGAACGTCGCTGTAATTCATCATTAATATAGCCTATCAGTCCCATCAAAGTAATAAACAAGATGGCAATTGCCGCCAATAAAGTCGCATTACGAAATACACGAACGGAATTATAACTATCCGCCATTTTTTGTTCCAAGCTTTCAAAGCCGACTGTTTGATTAGGAAAAGCTTCGGCAGCATCACGCTTCAGTTTCTGAAGATTCTCACCAAAGGGTTCCTTCAGACGGAGATAAACAAGATCAGCCAAATCTTTGGGATGATGATGCAAGACAAACGGTTTCAGCTCTGAGTAGAATCCGCCAATATTAAAATCTTTAATCACACCTACTATTTTGACACGGCCTTCTTCTGTCTGTATACTCTTACCTAAAACATCTTTTCCCCAATGCATTCTCCGTACAAATTCCTCATTCACTGCCACCTCACCGGATTCACGAGGCACACGCCCTTGCTGTATGACCATTCCCATAAAAGCTACATAATTCTCCTGAGTAAAATCATAACGGCTGGAAAAAAGACTCGTTCCTTTCTCATCCGGTATCATCTGCCCGCTATATCCATTAGACGGATAGCTAGTTGCCGAAGTCAATGCTTCCACGTATGGAAGCCCCTCATAAAAGTGACGGGCAGCAAGCCGGGCTTTAGCATCCGGTGCATTATTAACGCCAATCACTACCCGCTCAGGATTATAACCCGGATCTTTATTAATAACATAATGATACTGGAGCATCACTACACACATCAATCCACATATAAAAGCCACTCCTGCAAATTGGATAAACAATAACGGACGTTTCCATCCTTTCTTACCCTCTGTATAACGCCGGAAAACCTGTGTGACCGGTATCTTTGAAAAAATTCGTCCCGGCAGCACACCACCAATGAGGAATAAGACAGCAGTCACTCCAAAAGGCACCCAAATACGTTCCACCGCAAAAAGAGACTCCAGTTTAGCAGCCGTGGTATCTTCCACAAATTCCCGGAAATTAAACATTAAAAAAACCATCAAAAACAATGAAAGCAAAATAATAATACCGGTTTCCCACATAAACATACCAAAAACAGTACCCGTTCCCGCTCCGCTGCATTTATGAACACCAATACTTTTGGCACGCCGGCTCAATGAAGAAATAGAAATCAACACATAATTCAATGTCGTGATAAACAAAATAGATATACCTAAAATAAGCATAATATTACGCATTCTTTTCACTTCATCATATCCACGGTACGTATCCCGAACAGGTTTTGCCATGACAGTGATTCCCAACTTATCACTTCTGGGAATATGTTGCTGTACTACCATATCAATACGCTTGTTCAATTCATCCAAATCAATATCCTGCTTCAACCGGATATATTCTTTCCAGCTGTCCCCACCGTTCCATGAATAATTTCCTATCCGGCGGCTCCAGATAGAAGGCAAGGAAATGACAGCCTTCGGTCGCATAGTACAATTCTCAGGTAAAGCAGCATACGTTCCTTTGACTGTCAACTCAATTTCCTTATTGAAACTAATTATTTTACCAATCGGGTTCTCACCGCCAAACATTTTATCCGCCAAATCTTTACTCAGGAAAATTACATCTTTTTGCTGCAATTCACGTACCGGATCACCACTCAAGACCTCAATACCCATTGTCTGAAAAAACAATGAATCAGCAGCAACTTTAAAATCATCAAAGCGGACACTCCCGTTATAAATAGGTGCCGAAACCGGCCACGAGCCTGTACTTGCCGCCGATTCCACAATTTCCGGCATTGCATCCAGTATGCCTCCGGCAGCTGCACCGATAATGAACTCACTCGGAGGAAAAGGCTCTCCATTTACTGTCCATATATTCCACAATTGGTATAATTTATCATGATCCTTAAAACAAGTATCAAAACTCTGCTCATACACAACTCTTGAGAAAAGCAGAATACTCATAGTCAGGCCCAAGCCTAACGAAACGACTTTTATAATATTAGCTCCACGTCCATGTATCAAAGCCTGAATGACATAATAAATCTGTTTCATATTTCGTGTTTTTAATTATTATTATTTTAAAAGAGAGAAGTCCCGTTTCACAACGTTACTTCCCATAAAGTGTATAAGAAACTAAAGTTTCTATAATTCGTTCTCTATAATAGAAATGCCAAAACCGTGCCACACAAACAAATAACTGATTAACAACACATTGCAAAATAACAAAAAGAAACAGTCTGTCTAATTATTAGACAATGATGTATGATAATTAGACAGACTATGAAAACAAACAAATAGTTCTACGCTTCAAACTTATTGGAATTTGCCTTATTTTACTATCTTTGCATTATCACCTATATAAAACAAATTATTATGAAACACATTCTTTTGGCAGCCTGTGCGGTTGCCATATTAAGCGGTTGCGGTTCGCAAGGGAAACAGGCAGCCCCTACCGGAAATCCATTCCTTTCAGAGTACACAACTCCCTTCCAGGTTCCTCCTTTCGACCAAATCAAGATGGAACATTACAAACCCGCCTTTTTGCAGGGCATGGAAGAACAACAGAAAGAGATTGACGCTATAGTGAACAACCCCGAACCCGCCACTTTCCAGAATACCATTGCAGCACTGGATCAAAGCGGAGCGTTACTTCGTAAAGTCAGCACCGTATTCTACGGACTGAAAAGCGCCAATACCAATGATGAAATGGACGCACTGAGCCGTGAACTCTCTCCACTACAATCAAAACACAGCGATGACATCGCCTTAAATGAAAAACTTTTTGCACGCATCAAAGCTGTCTATGAAAATCCCGGCGATTTGGACAAAGAGCAAAAGAAGTTGTTGGAAGAAACCTATAAAGATTTTGTACGTGGAGGTGCCAACCTGGATGCCGAAAGTCAAAAAAAACTGCGTGAATTAAATAGTGAGATTTCCATGTTGCAGCTCACCTTCGGCCAAAATATGCAGAAGGAAACCAATGCTTTCCAATTGATCGTGGACAAAGAAGAAGACTTAGCCGGATTACCCCAAAACCTGATTGCCAGTGCTGCCGAAACAGCTAAAGAAGCAGGCATGGAAGGCAAATGGATTTTCACCCTGCATAATCCCAGCGTCATGCCTTTCCTGCAATATGCCGATAACCGAGACCTGCGCGAAAAGATATTCAAAGGATACATTAACAGAGGAAATAACGGAAATGAATACGACAACAAGGAAGTGGTACGCAAACTGCTCAAGGCCCGTCTGGAAAAAGCCAAGCTGATGGGATATGAAAACTATGCTTCCTTTGCACTGGAAGAACGTATGGCAAAAACACCGGATGCCGTATATAAATTATTAGATCAGATTTGGACACCTACTCTGTCCAAAGCCAAAGAAGAACTGGCAGATATCAATGCCGAAATAAAGAAAGACGGAAAAACCTTCACAGCCGAAGGTTGGGACTGGCGTTATTATGCAGACCGAGCCAAGAAAGCCAAATTCGACTTGGATGAAAATCAGGTACGTCCTTATCTGAAACTGGAAAACGTACGTGACGGTGTGTTCTATGTTGCCAACAAACTGTACGGTATCACTTTCACCCAGCTGGACAATCTTCCCCTCCCTCATCCCGATGCACAGGCATTCGAATGTAAGGACAAAGACGGTTCTCATCTAGGTGTACTCTATATGGACTTCTTTCCGCGTGCCAGCAAGAAAGGTGGCGCATGGTGCGGAAGCTATCGTTCACAGACCTACAAGGACGGCAAGAAAGTGGCTCCTGTAGTAACCGTGGTATGCAACTTTACCAAACCGGCAGCCGGACAACCCGCTTTGCTCAGTGCAGACGAAGCGAATACCTTGTTCCACGAATTCGGACACGCTTTACATAATCTTTTCAAAGATGTACATTATTATGGTGTGGCTAGTGTTCCGCGTGATTTTGTAGAACTGCCGTCACAGATAGATGAGCATTGGGCTTTTGAACCGGAGGTATTGAATGTATATGCCAAACATTATCAGACAGGTGAAGTTATTCCTGCCGGACTGGTTGAAAAAATGGACAAGAGTGGCAAATACGGACAAGGCTTCGCTACGGCTGAATATTTAGCTGCTTCCCTGCTGGATATGGATTATCATGTATTAAAAGAAATTCCCGATGATATGGACGTTATGCAGTTCGAAGCAGAAACATTAGGTAAGCGCGGATTGCTGAAACAAATTCCGTCACGCTATCGCACCACTTATTTCAACCACACCATGGGTGGTGGATATACTGCCGGTTACTATAGTTATATTTGGGCAGAAGTGCTGGATTGTGACGCATACGAGGCATACAAGGAAACAGGCGATATCTTTAATCAAGAAGTAGCAGGAAAGTTCCGCAAATATATCCTCACTCCCGGCTGCATTGACGATGCGATGGACATGTATGTCAATTTCCGTGGCAAAGAACCCGGTATTGATCCCTTGTTGAAGAACAGAGGACTAAAATAACCCTCTAACCCTAAATAGAATTCCTCCCCCTGCAAAAGACAAATGATTGTGACTCTTGCAGTGGGAGGATTCTCATTTTGTAGTATGATTGCGGATAGTTCTTTTTATTTTTTGTTCCAAAGCAAGAAATAATCCTCAGAGAAAGCGTACCTTTGTGCCTGTCAAATCAAAAATTAAATTATGAATCAACCTATTGCTATGAACACCACAAGAAAACATGTGGTATGGCTGGATGTCGTTCGTTTGGTAGCCATGTTCACCGTAGTTTGCTGCCATAGTGCAGACCCGTTCAACTTTTACCCCGGCGAACCGCCAGCCAACATTGATGAAATCAAATTCTGGGGAGCCGCCTACGGAGCCTTTCTCCGTCCGTGTGTCCCACTGTTTGTCATGATTACAGGAGCATTGCTGCTCCCCGTACGTGGCGAAATATCCGCTTTCTACAAAAAAAGAATCAGCCGTGTATTCTGGCCGTTCCTTATCTGGAGTGTCATTTATAATTTATTTCCCTGGTTTACAGGATTGTTGGGACTTAATCCTGAAATAATCCTTGACTTTTTCCCTTATAGCGGTGAAGAAGCCGCCCGTCAGTCACTCAACGTATCATTGGGTTATATAGCAGAAATGCCTCTCAATTTCTCTTTATTAGACGTACATATGTGGTATATCTATCTGCTTATCGGATTATATCTATACCTTCCTATTTTCTCCGCATGGGTAGAAAAGGCCTCGGAGAAAGCCAAACTATGGTTTCTTGTCGCATGGGGAATAACTGGTTTGTTACCTTATTATTATCAGTTCGTATCCCCATACATTTGGGGAGGCTGTGCGTGGAACTCGTTCAATATGCTCTATTATTTTGCCGGATTCAACGGGTACTTGCTATTGGGACACTATCTGCGCAACCACGACTGGTCATGGAGTAAGACACTGTCAGTCTGTATCCCCATGTTTCTGGCAGGTTACATGGTCACATTCTTCGGTTTCCGCCACATGACCGCATTACCACAATGCACTGATGAAATGTTAGAACTGTTCTTCACCTATAATTCTTTGAATGTGATTATGATGACTATCCCTTTCTTCCTCATAGCCAAGAAAGTAAAAGTACGCTCAGAACTGATCCAGCGTATGCTGGCAAACTTGACCGTATGTGGTTTTGGCATCTATATGATACATTATTTTTTCACAGGTCCGGGTGTAGTCCTGATGCGCAATATCGGTGTTCCCGTGCCTTTACAAATTCCCGCTGCCGCAATCGTGGCGTTTGGCGTATCGTGGCTGCTTGTGGTATTCATTCGTAAAATAAGCGGCAAGAATGCTAAATACATTGTAGGATAATAAAAACAGGACATACAAATATCGTTATATAAGAATAGCCGGAACTACTTTTTCCAAGTGATTCCGGCTATTCTTATAATGCTTCATCCACTAGAAATCAAGTCAGTTATTTGAGATGTAATTTAAAGAATATACCTCCGCTAAAAAATTTACCGTCATTCAGTTCAGCAATAAGATTGATATGGTCTTTCCATATTGAATAAGTTCCACCCACATTCACAGTATAAGTTGCTGTATGCAGATCTTCCGCATGTCCGGGACACACTTCCGCCATCAGATTAAATCCATTCAGAGCTTTCTGCCAGAAACCTTCGCCCTTCATGCCAAAGTGAAAGTTTACCCCTGCAGCAGGACGGCTATAATGCACATCACTCATAGCTTTACCGATAACCCAAGCTACATGAACCCCCACTGTACCTATTCCACTAAATTCAACATGTTTCGTTGCCGCCAGATAATAACGTGTCAAGTAATTGTGGTTTCCGCTACCACCGCCCCCCCAATCTATGTCTCCACCTCCATTTGAAGAATGGCTTCCCGGATCATTCGCACCAATCACTACCTGAGGCGTCCAAGCCTTCCACCAGCCTTCTTTCCATGCCCTCAACCGGAAATGAAACGATCTGTCCTGATTGGTAAACCTGCCCCAAGTTTGCTGAGGCCAATAAGAAGAACCATGTATCCCCTTTACCAACGTACAAGTATATGCTACTTCCAGCCAAGGAAACAAAGTACAATTTATATAATAGTTATAGGTATAGGGATGATATTCACTTCTCACCCAATATCGGGAAAGTATATTTACATCCAGCATATTTCCTCCCAGCATAACGGTTTTATCTTTCTGCATAACGGCAGTAGGTGCATGAAGTAGTCCTGTAGTACCATAAAAAGCCTGCCCTTTGATAACATTCATTCCTCCAAAGAGTCCCCCCAGAAATATTAGAGTTCTTAATTTCACTATTCTATGAATTTTAATTTATATTTGCAGCATGAAAACAGATGTATTAAAAATACTCGGAAAAATTATTCCTACTGCTATCTTCGTCCTGTTGTTGCCATTCTCCATTATTTACATGGCAATAAGCAAAGTCTGCTCTTTCATCCGAAAATTCTTTCCCCGATAAAGCGTACCGGAAACAAGAATGCAGCTTGCAGATATCTTGTACGTGTATGTTTCTCCTTATACATTCTATAAACGAAACGCAAATTCATCTTATCAACCCAGTTCGGATAATAGTGCATCCTATTCATTGCCGTTTGGTGAACAAAGCCACCACACGTAAAGCCGATGCCTTGGTAACCCATCTTTTTTACCTTAAGCAGAAACTTTTCCTGCATCAAGGCCCCCATACCTACTATCAGAAAATCCGGATTTAATTCGACTATATGAGAAGCTTCCTTATTCATTTCAGCATCCGAAGAGAAATATCCGTTCCTGAACCCTGCAATGCGTAACTCCGGATACTGCTCTTGAAATATCCTCACAGAACACTCCACTTGTTCTTGACCCGAGGCTACGATATAGAGCGTTTTACGGCTTTCCATGAGGTAATTCAACAATTCGGGAGCAAGGGAGGTCATATCAAAACTACGTCTGGTCACTCGCTTTCCGTATACTAATCTTATGGCAGAAACCAGTAAAGAGCCATCGGCAAAAATACCATCGAATTGTTCAAATAGGGATTTGTTTTCTAAAGCTATGAGGTAAGATACGGGGTTGAGAAAGGTGTAAATTCTGTTTTTCTGAGTAACCAAATGTAAAAACAGCAATTTATCTGTTTGTATGATTTTATTAAGCAATAGAGGGAGCATAAATTAAATGATAATTTATTTTTATGGAAGTTTATAATACTTCTTCAAACAGATTATACCACCTTGTAATAACAGAATCAATTGTAAAACATTTCGCCTTACACATGGCTTCCTTTGCCATTTCTTTTCTTAATTTTTCATTCTCGATTAGCAAGCTGATGCAGTCAATTGTTTTTTGACTATTATAAGGTATCGGAGTTATTAAGCCAGACTTTCCATTGTCTATGATGTCATATATAGCTTCATAACTTCCATACACAACTGGGACCACTCCATAACTCATACTTTCAATAACTACTAATCCAAACCCTTCTAAATCAGAAGTCAATAAAAATATAGAAGCTTCCTTATAATGTTGTATGGGAGGAGATACTTGAAAGCCTTTGAAACAAACACGTTGAATATCATATCTTCTAATATATTCTTCCAATGTACTTTTATAAGGGCCTTCTCCCACCAAAACAAGTTCCCAATCAACATATTTTTCATAAAGAACTTTCCAAGCTTCCACTATTCTATTTACTCGTTTATTTTCATAATCCATTCTTCCTACATATAACAGCTGCTTCTTCTTCTGTTTTAACTCCCATTCTTCAAAATACACAGGAATAGTAACAGGATTGCCTATTGCTATAATATTCTCAGTTCTCTTTATATGTGCATAATCACTTAACGGCTTGATAAAATGAGATGAAAGAAGAACATATTTTTCACAATGGCTACAATTATAACGAATGCTAGCTTTTACCAACTCTTCTTTTAGATACATTATAGCATGATATATGTATTTCAAAAAAGGGTTATAAACTGTTTCACATTTATCACGTGCCTTAATAATTAATTTAGACGTATTTGGAGCACCATGTAATACCGAAATCAATTTACATGATGTTCTTTTTATAGCCACTCTACACAGTAATGTTGACATAAAAGGAAGTCCCCACTGATTAATTATAATATCAATTTTTTCATTTATAATTAATCGATGTAACTTCCTCATATTTTTTATAGAACAAACAGGATAGTCTAATTTGACAAGCTTTACATCTGGTAGTAATTGACAAGCTAGTTCAATATGCGGTTGTTCTATTGAAGCTATGATAACACCATGTCCATCCTTTATAAAACGATTGGCAAGTACAGTTGTCACTACCTCAACACCACCATAATTAGGATAAACACGATAAAAAAACAATATATTCATATTACCATTCTCTTTATTACTGTAATAATGAAGCTAGAAATGCAATTTGTTTGTCCTGCATTTCTTTTAATCCTTCTATGCTGACAAGTCTTTCCCTTACATCAGGAATTTTCGCATTTTCAAACAAGGCTATCCTAGGACTATTGCTAAACAATCTTGCTTTATTTCCAAATGCCAAAGTAGGGATACAAGCATGTACTCTATCAGAATAAACTTCTGAAGCATTCCGGTAAAGGAGTAAATAATCCATTGGATTATCAGATACTATCACTCCATTTTTTACTAACTTACTAACTTTTGTATAAGGAAAAGGCTTATGATAAGAATAAACAATATTCTTTTCTTTAAAAATATTTTTCAGTTCTTCTTTTATCCTATAATGCTTAGGTTCTTCAATATTCAATACTACATACGGTGTTAAATCAGTATCTATTTGGGGTAAATTAAGTAAATTCACAAAGAACACATTATCTATTCCATTATAACTATTTTTTGTAAAATTTGCATAGTACTTATAGGCAAGGCTATCACGGGTCATTATAGCGTAAGGCCGCAATTTTCTTAAATATTCAGAAACAAATTTGACTTCATATTCTGTATAGAAGTTTCCGCTTGCACCTAAAAAAATAATCTTACTTCCTTGTTCTGCTTTTCTCTTTATTAAATCTCCATAAATCGTAAAAAATGGAACAGTTAATACACATCCCGGAATTATAAAATAATCACATTTAACCATACTGGCCATACTAAAGATATTTTGCGTTTTTACCGTTTTGTATGAACGGTCATGAAGCTTTTTAGCAGCCCTTTGCATGGTATGTACCCATAACCAATTTATTATTGGGTTTTCTTTCAGCATGAACATTTGTCCCATTGTAGCTGCAAAATTAGCATTTGAGCTAACTTTAAATAATTCAGCATTAAGCGGTAATGCTTTCATCAAAGCAGCTTCAGCACCCAAATCTATAAATCCGTTACCAATATTATTAAATGTAACAGAAGTCAACAATGCAATTTTCTTTTCTAACATATTAATAGTAAACTAATTTGTATGTAGTTATATTTCTTTCCAATCATGCGGTTTATTCTCTCATCAGTTCCCTAAACAGGTCTAACCATTTTTGCATTACCTTTGGTTTTGAAAAGCATTTTCCCGACATATAAGCCTGCTTACCCATATCTTCTAGTAATACTTTATTTTCTATCAATTTTATACAAGCTTCCGCCAAGGCATTTACATCATTATCCGGCACTAAAAATCCATTCTTACCATTGTCTATGATACTATTTGCTCCAGTAATGTCAAAACTAACACAAGGCAAGCCACAATTCATCGCCTCCACCAATACCAACGGGAAACCTTCATACAAAGATGACATGACAAAAAAAGAAGAATGAGAATATACTTCACCTATACTAGGTGAAACACCTTTCAGATGAACAACTGATGAAAGATGCAAAGCATCAATTTGTCGTTGAAGACTTTCTCGCAGACTTCCTTCACCCCAAATTTCCAATTGCCAGTCCGGACACTTTTGTGCAACTATCACCCAAGCTGCAATCAATCGATTATAACCTTTTACAGATTCTAATCTACCTGCTGATATAGCAACTTTGCTTTTTCTACCATTTCTTTCATGTAGTTGTATATTGCTAAAATTAGGTATTACAAATATATTCGGTAAATTCCACATTTTCTTGTCAGACTCTGTTAATGCAATTACCTTATCGAATTTTGTCAAACAACACTTTCTTAAATATTGAACTAAAAATTTCTTTCCTCGCGATTTAAAAATTTCCTCATCTAATATCTGTTGTCCTTTATAAGAAAAATGAAACTCATGGATCTTCTTTATCCGCCGACAAATAAATGGTAATATCCATATCAATAAAGGAGCATTGGCATTGACAGCAATATCTATCTTATATTTTTTAAATATGTGACGTATAATACTTATATTTTTCCATACTCTATTAATTTTCTTTCCAAAGCCTACCTTCCACTCTATATCAATAGGTAACAGTTGAATGTTCGGGTGCAAAGGATATATAGGTTTTTCCTGTCCATTACCATAATATGCCAAAAAAAGCCGTCCTTCCATATTTTCCGCCAAATAATTCATCTTGTCTGACACTATACGGAATATACCTCCTGCAATGGTAATATTGGGAACAAAATAAATGATATTCATTATTTACTTTTTATCCATGAAATTACTAGTAATAATAATCGCTCTGCCCATTTGAATCTCCAAGCAATAGTTTTAACACTCCACAACTCGGCCAAACATGTATCGTAATCATGATGTATAAATGCATTTTTTGCATGTATATACACAACTAAAATCACATACTTTCTATAATAAGAACTTTCCGATGTAAAGTTAAACCACTCGTAATAAGGAAATTCTCCATTTTTAGAATAATCTGATGTAAGACTATCAGATAACCCTGTTCTATAAAAGACTTTCGGAAGGTTCAAATAGGCTACATCATAATTCAACGCTATTCTAAGCCAAAGGTCCAAATCCTCACCACGCTTAATACCTACTCGAAACATTGGTATCTCCTTTATCATTTCTTTTTTTAAGCACAAGGAGCTAGTCCAGCAAATGGATAATCCATTCATTACGGATTCTTTAAAATAATCATGAACAAGGAAGTGTGTGTGTTCGTTAATCAATACATTACGAAGTTTCCGTTTCCCCTTTTCCAAAGAGTAGAAAGCAGTAGAATAAATCCCAGCATCAGGATAGATTTCTATCAACTTCTTTTGGCATTCCAAATAATCAGATTCCCAAATATCATCTGCATCCAGAAAAGCAATATAATCATATTTAGCATGCATAATACCATAGTTACGTGCTGCTGATACACCTTCGTTTTCTTTTGTATAAATATGAATTCGTTCATCCTGAAAACTAGAAGCCACTTCCAAACTATTATCTGTCGATGAATCATTCACCACGATTACTTCATAATCACAATATGTTTGATTCAGAACTGACTTCAGTGTTTCTGCAATATAATCAGCCTTGTTATATAGAGGAATAATAATAGAGAACATTATCTTTTTAATAAATTAAGTTTCTGACTCTTATATATAATGAGCAAAAATATAATCGGAAAATTTATATATAATCCCACTGTTAATGATACGAAAGAAGCCAATACCCAGATACCAACAAAAACCATGTTGAACTTTCTATATGAAGGCAATAATTTGCACATTGAAATTATCAGCCATAGATATCCCAATATACCTAACAAACCACGTTCAATCAACAAATAAAATAATTGAGACTCCGCACCTGCAAGTTCCGGGATTGATATATCTGTCATTAAATAATAAATCATACTCAAGCCACCACCAAATATAGGGTTTTGTAAAAACAGAAAAAGAGAAATATCTAATTGTCTCATTCTCATATCCATAGAGCTTCCACCAACATCATAATTACCCGTAAAATCAAATATGGAATGATATACATTTAATATATAATCAGAAAACGGCAAGACCATGATTAAAAAGATAGAAAAAGCGATTAATAGAGTTTTAGGCTTTCTTATATAGTCAAATTGCAACAATCCAAATACTAATGCAAGAATAGTGGCACGTGAATTAGCAAGAAAAACACCGATAAGAAGCAAACACAAAGTCTTAATATAAGATTTCCTTGATATAAATACTCCTTCATATTTACTATAGAAGAAGGTAAGAAAATAAAAGAATACAACGCACGCATCTCCAAATGTTATGGGAAAATGAAAAAATGAATTATATCGCCCATATCCATATCGGATATCATTGGTATGATCTACCCAAAAAGACAAATCAGTCTGAGATTGCAGCCAATATAGAATTATATTATAATTTAATAGAAACTCTATAATTCCATATATACATAACACCCAAAACACTTTCAAATAAAGATTTACAATTAATTTAATATCGTTCTTTGTTCGCAAAAAATAGATAAATGCAAGTGGCAAAAGTATTTCATTTGATATTGTTTTCCACAACACATACAATGAAGTCCGTTCCGTTCCATACAAAGCAATTAATAACAACAATATAAAATTACCAAACAAAGGTAAAAACAATGGATTGCAGAATATAGCTTTCCTTGCATCTTTCCGACCAAGAATATACCCGTATATAACAAAATTTATCGCATCACAAAGACCAATATACGTACCCCCTATTCTTACAACAGGAAGCATTGTAAAAAACAAAGACAATGGTATTATATAAAGAACAGCCTTCTTTTTATATCTTATAAAAAAAATAATAAAGAGCAGAAAAATAAGCTGAGTAATTATCATCTATCCATTTTTTAGATTCCACACCATGATTCAGGAAAAATATCAGGAGTAAATGTATTATACCACTTTGAGGGATAAATCACCATATTAGTTTTTTTATTTAATCGTGCCGCCCAATAACTAAAAGTACTATTGGCTATAATGTTGTATTTGCAGGAAGACATCAAATACATGTCATAGATGCTGGATTCTCCTGTATTCCAATTCACATAAACAGCATTGGGTATATCCAAATGAGTTTGTACCCAGCTAATATCATCAGAAAAAACATAGAAGACAGCATCATTTACTTTCTCTGTTATTATTCTTATGGCATCATGATAATATTTCTGCGTACAAATATTTCCAAATATAACCAAATTTTGTTTGGTCATGTAGTCACCTCTTCTTATATGCACGCCAACACTATTTGAGTTTTGAATATCCTTCAGCAATGATTGGTTCTTTTCCGACAAAAGAAGATGTTTAAAATCAATAGTATTTTCGTCATAATACTTTTTGTCTAAAAAATATCCAGCTTGAAACAAATGATTAGGATATTGATACTCTACAGAACCTACTACATATATTTTCCAATGGTATAATTTTGATAAAATGGTTTTAAACAGAATTATCCAAAACCTACTACATTTTTTCAAATCATCAGTTTTAAAATATTTATCTAATTCAAATCCATTATGGCTCACATTATACCAAGCATCATTGTAGAAATAAAAGGTTTCATCCTTTCTTGAAAGGTATTTATAAAATGCATACTGAAAGAGTTGATTACCCAGTCCTCCTTTGAACACTACTATTTTCATAAATAAACTATTTAAATATTCTTACTATTTTAACCATTATTGCAAGCCCCTTTTTTACTAAAAATCTTATCCAATGATTATTAAATAAAAAAAGAGCGTTTTCAATAAATTCTTCTCCCAAACAGGATAAACACTGATAATCATTGACAATATAAGCTGGGAGTAGATCTTTAAGCACTTTTTCGCGTTCTTCTTTTATCCGGTTGTTATCACTGCTGGCTCCTCTGGGATTACATATCACAATAACATTGTTATACGCAGCCACACTATGCCCACCTAAAACGATTGATTGTAAATAGAATTTCCAGTCTGATACTATTTTTAAAGATGTATCATAATAATACTTTTTTAATAAAGAGGCCCTTATAAAGCAACTTTGATGAGGTATGGTAGTTATATAAAAATGCAGAAGATTATATCTTCGAGGTAATACACTGCGTGATACTATTTTATTATGTTCATTAACATGTAAATCCTGACCAACTATTATATCTGCCACATGATTAAAGTCCATGACCTGTTTCAATATAGATGAGGAACAAAATTTATCACCTGCATTGATAAAATTACAATATTCTCCATGCGAATAAGCAATTCCTTTATTCATCGCATCATAAATTCCCTTATCCGACTCACTCACCCAATAAGCGATTTTATCCGCATACTTTTTTATTACATTAACCGTTCCATCCGTACTTCCACCGTCAATGATGATATACTCAATATTCAGATAAGTTTGGTTAATGACGGAAAGAATGGTTTGTTCAATTGTTAAAACTGCATTATAAGAAACAGTTATGACAGAAATTAGGGGATAATTCATATTGTTTTTCATTTCACTTCAGCCAAATTCCTTTAGCCGTACCATTTATCATCTTCAATATCTGCACTCTTCCAATAAAGGCCTGCAAAATAAATACCGTAGTAGGAACTATCAGTATACCTTCTATACCATAATACTTACAACAATACTTCATCAACGGAATAGAAACCAAAGCAAATGACAAATAAATGATTAGTTGCAAACGTATTTTGCTCGTTCCATTAATAAGAAACATATACATATTTCCTCCCGTCTGACATAATACATATATTGCCATACAAAATGATAATGAAAAAGATACAGCTACAGAATCACCAATCCAAAATTTATATAAGAGATCAGAACTCAGTACCATTAAAACTAAAATAGGAATACATAACAACCATAATTTCTCCAGTTTTTCTAGCGTACCACGCATCCAATTATAATCTCTCTTAATATAAGCATCAGTAAATGCTGACCAAAACGGAGTCAAAATAATATTTGCAGCCATGTTAAGTACATTAAAATACTTATAAGCAATATTATATTGCGTAACTGCTTCTGGGCCTTGCACTCTTGACAAAATGATATTAGTAAGTTGAAAAATAAAAAGCATAGAAAACATAACAACAAAAAACTGTCCACCCAAACCAACAACACTCCGCACCAACGAAAAGCGAACGTCACGCAACGAAGGGGCTACAATCTTGTATTTTTTAGTTTGATACACAATAATAGAAACAATTAAAAGAAACAGGCACGGTATAGCTGAAAAAGAAACAGCCAAAGCACTCAGACTTCCCTTTGTGGTTTTAGTCAATACATAGACACAAGCAAAAGCCAGTACCTGACCACTTGTACTTATAAGCGAAGCTAAAGCAGGCTTTTGATCTGCCGTCAGCATGGTAGTAAAGACACTTGCCACAATGTTCAGGCAAAAGAAGCATGCCAACAAACCGAAAACCAGACTCAGCTCATCCTTATAAACAGGATCAATATTTAAAATACGACTCCAATCCAAATAATTATTCACCACCAAGGTTATCAATAAAATTACGGAAAAGAGCAAGAAGAGCACTGCATATGTAGTACTGACATATTCTTTTGCCAACTTCATATCCCCTTTTGCTTTTGCCTCAGCAAAACGATTACGAAATCCGTGGGCAAACCCCAAATCAAAATAAGACAGCCAGGCAATAATGGAACTCAACGTCAGCCAAATGCCATACTTCGTAGGATTAACATAACCGATGGTCAATGGAACGACCTGCAAGGAAACTAAAATACTTATACATTTCAACACTAATGAAACGGCGATATTTTTCTTCACCGCAACACTACGCTCATTCCCCTTAGTGAAATAAGCACTAACTTTATCTTTTATATACTGAAACTTCATACGTTTATGATTGTATCACTAGCAAGATATGCAATCTTCCGCCTGCAACATTACTAATCTTACACCCCACACATTAGTAACGTGTGGGGTGACACGTTACCAACCTTCCGGCATACACGTTACTAACCCTTAAAAGATCCTGTTCTTTTCCGAAAAGAACAAGGTCTTTAAAAAAAAGAACAGGACGTTTTCATTGAAAGAACAAGAGCTTTTTAAAATTTGACCTGTTGTTTTTTCCATAACGGCATCTACATGCCGAAACGCCTTATTTTTCCTTCAGATCTTTCAGCCATTCCGCAAACGCCCTGCCCGTCGGCATTCCGGCTGAAGGATATGCATTGTGAAATGTTTCAGCCGGAAAATATCCTTCAGGAAAAACGATTCCCTAAGAATCGGAGGAAGATCAGTTCGGCTGAAACATTCCACCCCCAGCTGAAGGATTCCTGAACCCAATCCTTCAGCCGGAATGCCCACGGGTAGGGCGTTTGCGAGCAGGCTGAAGCTTTTGAAGGATTTTTCAGGGTATTCCCTATAGAGCATGACGGATGACCATATTCCATTGAAAAAAGTAAGATATCTTCGTAAGCAAAGTAACACCACTTACTTGGTCCACGAAGTCCGCATACTTTTCTTTACAACAAAACAGACCTCACAGCCATCTCATGCCAATGACGATAATCCCCCATCGGCAAAACATGCTCCGACCACACTTTCCGGTAAATTCCATCGTGCAAAATGATGTACTCACCCAAACAGCCCTCCGCCTCATCGGCAGGAACAGAAACCATCACCACATATTCCACACAATCCGGGACACGAAACAAAGTCAGCTCACTTTTAGAAAACAAACCGCTCAACCTACAGGCGGAACGCTCGAAAGCCACCCAATACGCGCCAATGTCATACAGATGAATGAATTTATCATTATTCTTTTCCCTGGCTAAAATTTCCTTATACTGATTCTGAATCAGCTGCTGGAGCCGGATGCCTGACGGCATGAATGTGGTTCTACACATTATTATACATAAGATTTATATTATCAGATCATTTACTTCCCCATTAATCAAGGGATAACAATATTTAACGTAGCAAATGAAGTCATCTCTTCTTCGGCTCTTCTATCACTTCTATCAAGTCCGGCGAAAGCGTCGCCATGGCCATGGCTATCACCCCTTGCAGACTGATAACCACACGACGGTCTCTCGCACCTTTCACCTTTACAAACACCCCCTCGTAGCCCTCGAAGTCACCACCCGTAATACGGACTTTCGTACCTTTACGCAGGTTCACCTCATCGGGACTGAAGAAGATAAGATGCTCGTCATACGTTCCAGCCACAGCGATAAACTGCCTCATCTGATCATCGGGCACAATGATTTTCTGCCCGTTGCGGATATCAATCATATATTGAAAATACGGAAGTTTGAACTTCACCTTCTGAAGTTCGGACTGGACGGAATGAACAAATATCAGATCACTGATAACGGGAACCAGCTCACGCCTCTTGCGCCCGTTCCTTATACGAACTTCGTAACGCATGGGAATGAAATTGTTGATTCCTTCTTTATCCAACAAAGCCTTGATCTGCATCCCCCGGCGATAAGTGGCACGCATGGCAAACCATTGCATTTTTTCACTTGAAAGCATAGTTATGGAGCTTTGAAGTACAGATATATATCTGCATTTCAATCAATTACGAGAAGTTTCGTAAAGTACAAGAGGAATCGGCCTCTTGTGATTAAGCTGACCGGAGAAAAGCTATTTCAACAAATGGAGGATGGGAATCCGCACGATGTAGATGCAGCCTGTCGGGTCAACCGATGACCTTCCGCAGATTCCCGAACCGGACGGTTCTTATGTGTTAAATCAGAATTTATAATACCTATATATAAAAAAAGCGCGGGAATCTGTACCTGTTACTCGTCCCGCCCTACAAGGCCTTCGCATTGCCCAATCCAGTCTGAACGAGCAACGCAGAAGCCCACGCCGATATGTATAATGACACTTGAATGCACCTTTGACCGGCAAAGGCGCACCAAGGATATAAACATACCCCGCAGACACCTACTGTTGCTTTGTTTTGGCTGGATTTTAGAATTTGCGAAGTTCTGTAGAGCCAAGAACAAAACGTCAAGTAAACGTCTTTTCTATATATGTATATTTCCCACCTCCCTAACTTCCTTGCGGAAGTACCGGCGTGGAAAACGTGGCAAAGATAGCAATTTAATAAATAGGACGAAAATATATTCCGCTATTTTTAGTGATGTTTCTTTATTACTCAAAAAACAAACAAGAAACAGATTATCGGTATACTTACCTTGATGCAAATTCTTCCGGACGCATCATCGCCCAGATGGTAAGATATAAGATACAGCAAACAAGGCTACCTGGTACTCGGTACACGCCTACCCTGTCTGCATCACATGCTTGCCCGGTTCTTGGTATGAACTTGGCTTGTTCACCGCATCTCCCTGACGGATGCAAAAACGTCACGCAGCAACATAGCCGTATTTGTTTATTCTAGCCATATCTTCCTTATATTTAATTATCTTTCTGTTGAAACTATGATTGTGGAAAAATTAACATAAAAAAGGCGTGAAACCAAATGGAATCACACCTAAACTATTATTAAGAGATTAATCAAACGGCAAGTAATTCTTTTCCCAAAAGATGGAGAGCCTCTTTAATCTGCATCTTCCTTATATCACTCGGCTTTTTAATACCATAGATATACTTGGAAAGAAGACTCTTGTTTATTCCCATACTACGTGCAACCTCTGACACATTTAGTTGAGGGAAACGTTTAAATATCATTGCTATCTCATTTTCATAATCCGGCTCCGCTGTATCGAAAAAACTGGATATATGAATATCCTCATCCAATGATTCCCAACGAACATCGTCACCAAACTTTCCTATCTTGAAATCAAGGCGCTCTCTGTCACTTGCATCCTTCAGCAAAGGGAATGCCTCTAAGGGACGGCTGAAAGTTTCTCCACCATCCGTTTTCATATAAATGCGGTTAGCATCAAACCAAATGTCTTTTATTGTATCCATAACTTTCAGTTTTAATAATCATTCTCCATGATATTTTTAATTTTACTAATACAATATAGGGATAAATATTTATCCCCACAAATAAATAAGCAAAAAAATAGCGACAACTCTTTTCGAACCACCGTTCCATAACCTATGATGTACAAAGGAACTGATTTCCCTCCTGTTTTCCTAACAATCATCATCCGGCACACGGGTTCTTGCGTGTCAGAGCAGAGCTGCCATTTAATTGGAAAGATAATAATTATCCAAAGAATATATTTGTAGTTAAAAAGTTTCCTACACAAGAAACTTTATCTATTTTTGTGGTATGAATACGAATTTGCAAAAAATAGGAGAACTTTTGGCCCAATGCCGAAAAAACAAAGGATTGACACAAGAAGAAGTCGGGGTGATGATTGGCGTCCAAAAAGCAATGGTTTCCAAAGTGGAAAACGGTCTGTGTGTTAATTTTGGCACTGTCAACCGCATAGCGGAGGCGTTGGGTGTCGAACCGATAGTGGCGCTCAAGTCCAAAAAGAAAGCGGACAAGAACCTAATCGATTATGTGATGACGGTCATTGTCGAATTTGCGCGCCGTCACGATTTGACAATCCGGGAGGCAAGCAATTATATCAGACGTTTCAAAGGCATTGATTTTCTCACCGAATTTTACGATGTGGAACACACGCTTTCTTTTAACGACTGTGTGGATGACCTGACCATCGTCTGCCAAAACAATGGAGGAACATTGCGATGATACTTTACCACGGTTCAAATACGGCAATCGACGGCATCGACCTCAACAGATGCCGCCCCTATAAGGATTTCGGCAGAGGATTTTACCTGACCGACATTAGGGAACAGGCCCAAAGGATGGCCGCAAGAACAGCGCGGATGTTCAGCGGAAACCCCACTCTGACTATGTTTGAGTTTGACCTCGAAGAAGCGCAGTCGAGCGAATTGAAAGTCAAGGTTTTCAAGGAGCCAGACTGGGAATGGGCACGTTTTGTCATGTCGAACCGCGATATAAACACTACTCAGCCTTGCCACGATTACGATATCGTAATTGGCCCTGTTGCCGATGATACCATTGCGCGCTTGCTACGTTTATACACCGAGAATTTTATTAACGAAGAACAACTATTGCACGAACTGACATTTTCGAAAGTGACTTCACAATATTTCTTTCACTCAGAGGCAGCGATTAAAATGCTGAAACGACTATGAACACGAATACCGCAAAATTCCTCTTTGAAGGAATATCCGCCGATGTAGTCCGTTACTTGGTGGAACGTAATGATATGGATTTGCAGGAAGCCATCTCCACATTCCACAATTCGGAGACATTCGTCAAACTGGAAGACTTCTCCACCGGCCTGTATATCGAAAGCCCGGCATACGTCTATGACCTGCTGATGTCGGAACTGAAAAACGGAAAGCTGGTGCAATAACAATAGGGCATTATTTATCTTCTGGTCATTTTATTCTTCAATCCATTCTACAATTTCCTGTGAAAGCGGACTGGTAGTAGAGCCGATTGAGGCAACCCATCTACCATTTTCATCAATCAGAAACTTATGAAAGTTCCACCCTATCTTAGCATCCGAAACCCCGTTTTCACTTTTATGCGTAAGCCATTGATAGAGGGGAGCTATATCTTTTCCCTTTACAGATATTTTAGCCATCATAGGAAAAGTCACTCCATAATTCAACGTACAAAACTCCTTGATTTCTTCATTCGTTCCGGGTTCCTGATGCAGGAAATTATTGGCAGGAAATCCGATAACGACAAAATCATCTTTTCCATATTTCTCATACAACTCCTCCAACTTGGCGTACTGGGGAGTGAAACCGCATTTAGATGCCACATTGACTACCAATACTTTCTTACCCTTGAATGTGGAAAGTGGCAAGTCCTTCCCGTCAATAGTCTTGACCGTAAAGTCATAAAAACTTTTTTGCTGTGCACCAGCTACCGATGTAATCATGGTTACAATTATGCTTAATATAAATGTTTTCATTTGAAATGCTATTTTATAATAGAACAATTCATGAAATTGAAAAGTTTTCTCTGAAAGAAAAGATTGGCGGATACCTATCGGACAGCTTCCTCCATGTTACCAAAAAGAAAGAACCTTTGTTTTTTGGAGAAGCAGGGAAAAGAAAGTATCTTTGTATGCTATACATATCTCTTTTACCAGAGTTTATTCATAAAAAAATAATATAACTAATGGAATATGCACCTTCAAACAGGAAACGATTGCCATACGGTATGATGAACTTTGCAGACATCCGTTTCGACAATTATTATTATGTGGACAAAACCGCCTTCATCCCACTGATAGAACAGTCGGACCGGTTTTTCTTCTTCATCCGTCCCCGGCGATTTGGCAAAAGTCTGACCTTGAGCATGCTGCAACATTATTATGATGTACGCACCCGCGATAAGTTTGACGCCCTGTTCGGAGACCTCTACATAGGAAAGCACCCCACGCCGGACCGCAACACCTATCTGGTGCTGAAACTCAATTTTTCCGGTATCAGCGGGGAATTGCACAACTACCGTCAAGGGATGGACGCACATTGCCAGACCATGTTCGACTATTTCTGCGATATCTATGCCGACTATCTCCCACAAGGTATCAAGGAGAAGCTGGATGAAAAATCAGGAGCGATAGAACAATTGGAATATCTGTTTACGGAGTGCAACAAGACTGAGCAGAAAATTTATCTTTTTATCGATGAGTATGACCACTTTACCAATGCCATTCTCTCCGATGCCGAAAGCCTGCACCGATACACTGAAGAAACACACAAAGAGGGTTACCTGCGCGCATTCTTCAACAAAGTGAAAGCCGGAACAGATTCCTGCATCAAGCGTTGCTTCATTACCGGAGTAAGCCCCGTAACCATGGATGATCTCACCAGCGGATTCAATATAGGTACCAATTACTCCCTCTCACCGGAGTTCAACGAAATGACAGGGTTCACGGAAAAGGAAGTGCGTGAGATGCTGACGTATTATTCCACAAACAGTCCGTTCAACCATACCGTCGGTCAACTGATAGATATCATGAAGCCGTGGTATGACAACTACTGCTTCGCACCGGAATGCTACGGAGAAACTACCCTGTACAATTCCAACATGGTTCTCTATTTTGTCAAAAACTATATTCTGCGCGGCAAAGCGCCACAGAAAATGATAGAAAGCAACATACGCATAGACTACGAAAAACTCCGGATGCTGATTCGCAAGGACAAGGAGTTTGCTCATGATGCATCCATCATACAAACCCTGGTAAGTCAAGGATATATCACCGGAGAACTGAAGGATAGCTTTCCGGCTGCGAATATTGTCGATCCGGACAATTTCATAAGTCTGCTCTATTATTTCGGTATGCTTACCATCAGCGGAATGCATAAAGGAAAAAACAAACTCACCATTCCCAATCAGGTAGTGGAAGAGCAACTATACACCTATTTGCTGAATACATACAATGAGGCCGACCTTAGTTTCAGCAGTTATGAGAAAGACGAACTGGCCTCGGCTTTGGCATACGATGGTAACTGGCAGGCCTACTTCGGTTACATAGCCGACTGTCTGAAACGTTACGCTTCACAACGTGACAAACAGAAAGGAGAGTTTTTCGTACATGGATTCACACTGGCCATGACAGCGCAAAACCGCTTCTACCGCCCTATTTCTGAAGCGGATACACAAGAAGGATACGCTGATCTTTTCCTGTGTCCTTTGCTGGAAATCTATCCGGACATGAAGCACAGTTATATCATAGAGTTGAAATATGCCAAATACAAAGACTCTGAGAGCCGTGTGGAAGAACTGAGGCTGGAAGGGATCGCTCAGGCAAATCGTTATGCTGATTCCTACCGGGTGAAGAATGCTGTGGGCACCACACAGCTACACAAAATAGTAGTGGTCTATAAAGGAATGGAAATGAGAGTGTGTGAAGAGATAGTACCTTTGCATGAAACGCACAACTAAAGATATCTTTAAAGGAAAAAGAAGCTACAACGACTTATGAGCAAACAAGGAACCATCATTGTGGTAGATGATAACAAAGGAGTGCTGTCGGCAGTAAAGCTATTGCTGAAAAATCATTTCGAACATATCGTCACACTGCCCTCACCCATCACACTGCCCGCTGCGTTACGTGAAGAAAATGCGCAAGTGGTGCTGCTGGATATGAATTTCAGCAGCGGACTGAATACCGGGAATGAAGGTCTGTACTGGTTACACGAGATAAAGAAAATACACCCCTCCCTGCCCGTAGTACTTTTCACAGCCTATGCTGACATAGACCTGGCAGTGCGCGGCATCAAGGAAGGAGCAACAGACTTCATCGTCAAGCCTTGGGACAATGCCCGGCTGATAGAAACCTTGCTGTCTGCCTGCCGCAATTCCTCCAAGAACAAGAAGAGAGCGGAAATCCCTAAAACCGTATCTTCTATGTATTGGGGAGAAAGCAATGCCATGAAGCAACTGCGGACGCTGATAGAGAAAGTGGCGCAAACGGATGCCAATATTCTGATTACAGGAGAGAACGGCACAGGAAAAGAAATGCTGGCGCGGGAAATACACGCCTTGTCCAACCGATACCGGCGGGATATGATAACAGTGGACATGGGTGCCATCACCGAATCCCTGTTCGAAAGCGAACTGTTCGGTCATAAAAAAGGCTCGTTTACCGATGCCCATACCGACCGTGCTGGTAAATTTGAAGCCGCCCATGAAGGGACTTTGTTTCTGGACGAAATAGGCAACCTGCCCTATCACCTGCAATCCAAACTACTCACCGCCATTCAGAGCCGGAGCGTGGTGCGAGTAGGAAGCAACGAACCGATACCTGTCAACATACGTTTGATTTGCGCCACCAATTGTGATTTGGAAGAGATGGTGGCCAAAGGCAAATTCCGCGAAGATTTGCTTTACCGCATCAATACCATCCACATCGAGATTCCCCCTCTGCGGGAACGCAAAGAAGATATTATCCCTTTGGCCGAACGCTTTATAGACCGGTTCTGCAAACAATATGACAAAGGAAATATCCTTCTTTCTACCGGTGCGCAAGAAAAGTTACGGACATATCCGTGGTATGGAAACATACGCGAACTGGAACATGCCGTAGAGAAAGCGGTCATTATCAATGAAGATGGTATATTGAGTGAGGAACATTTTCATTTTCCCCGAAAAATAGCGGCTCCTGCGACAGAAACAAGTGTCTCAACTCTGGAGGAGATGGAATTGCAAATGATTCAGAAAGCGATAGAGAAATGCAACGGAAACCTCTCGGCTGTAGCGGCACAGTTGGGAATTACCCGGCAGACGCTTTATAATAAGATGAAAAAATTCGGATTATGACCTATTATCTCATCTCATTCTTCACGATGGTTCAGGATGACAAAACAAATAACAATAATCTATTTTTAAACAGGAACTAAAGGAACATTCAAACGAAATAATAAATAATTAAGCTGTGAAACAATTCTTCTTCCGCCTATTTACCGTACTGGTTCTAGCCATTGCCTGCACCCTGCTGATTCAGCAGCGCAACTGGTTGTGGCTATGCGTAATCGTACCTTCATTCCTCGTTTCCATAGGCTGGTTTTACCGCCTGTACACTTTTAATACCCGGAAGATAGCCTTTCTGCTCGACGCCATCGAAAACGACGACCCCGCTGTTCGTTTTTACGAACATGCCTCCCCTGGCGATTCTTCCATGGTCAATGTCATGCTGAACCGTATCGCACGTATTTTGTACAATGTAAAACAGGAAACGGCACAACGCGAGAAGTATTATGAGCTCATCATGGACTTTGTAGAAACCGGCATAGTGGTACTGAACAGCAAAGGCTCCGTTTATCAAAAGAACAAAGAGGCCATGAATCTGTTGGGGCTGGATGTTCTGACTCATGTCAAACAACTCTCCCGCATCTCGGACGAACTGATGACTGCTTTGGAAAAAGCAGTTCCGGGTGACAAGCTGCAAATTCAGTTCAATACGGAACGGGGAACGGTACATCTTGCCTTACGGGTGTCCGGCATCCGTATCAAAGACGAGGAACTCCGCATTATTGCCTTGAGTGATATCAATCGGGAATTGGATGAACGGGAAATAGATTCATGGATACGCCTTACCCGCGTGCTGACACACGAAATTATGAATTCCCTGACCCCGGTGACTTCCCTCAGCGAAACGCTGCTGGCTCTTCCCGGAGCAGAAAATGAAGAAATGAAACAAGGGCTGGAAACGATTCACTCTACAGGTAAAGGATTGATAAATTTTGTCATGTCTTATCGCAAACTGACACGACTGCCATCACCTGAGCCATCGCTGTTCTATGTCCGTCCTTTCCTGGAACGGATGATCCGACTGGCACAGCACCAGCATCCATGCCCCAACATCACCCTTTCCATCCTCGAAGCCCGGGAAGACCTGATAGTCTTTGCCGACGAGAACCTGATAGCCCAAGTGGTTACGAATCTGCTGAAAAATGCGATTCAAGCCATAGGTAATGCTCCCGACGGAAAGATCACCTTGAAAGCTTATTGTGATCCGCAAGAAAGTATCCGTATAGAGATAGCCAACAACGGTCCCGCCATTCCTCCCGATGCAGCCGGACAAATTTTTGTACCTTTCTTCACGACCAAAGAGGAAGGAAGCGGCATCGGACTGAGCCTGAGCAAACAAATCATGAGACTGAGCGGTGGCACACTGACCCTGCTGCCTTACAAGGAAAAGGGACAGGCCACTGTTTTTGTGCTGGTTTTTAATTAAAAATAAAAATGTACTAATGTGTCAGCCAATTACCATCCGGTACACAGCGCAGCCATTAGCAAATTAGCAAATTATTTAAAATGAAACATTCTCCTGAATTATTAGTTTATAAAGCCTCTGCCGGTTCGGGAAAAACATTCACACTGGCCGTGGAATATATAAAGCTGCTGATACAGAACCCACGGGCATACCGTAATATACTGGCTGTGACTTTTACCAACAAGGCCACTACCGAAATGAAAGAGCGGATTCTGAGTCAGCTATACGGAATATGGATAAAGGATAAGGATTCTGATCCCTATTTACAGAAAATCACAGAAGAACTGGAAATGCCCCAAGAAGACATAAGGACAGCCGCCGGTACGGCACTGCACTACATGATACACGATTACAGCCGCTTCCGGGTGGAAACCATTGACTCATTCTTCCAGTCGGTGATGCGCAATTTGGCACGGGAGCTGGAATTGGGTGCCAATCTGAATATCGAACTGAACAATATGGAGGTACTGAGTGATGCCGTGGACTCCATGATAGAAAAGCTGGACCGACAATCTCCCGTACTCTATTGGCTGTTGGAATACATAGAAGAAAGAATAGCCGATGACAAGAGGTGGAATGTTTCCGGTGAGATAAAGAATTTCGGACGAAATATCTTCGATGAAGGATATATAGAAAAAGGAAACGGACTACGGGAAAAATTACGGGACAAAGACTGTATCAAGAATTACCGCGAAACGCTGCAAGCCATTTTGGAAGAGGTGCAGGAACAAATGAAAGGATTTGCCGACCAATTCTTCGGAATATTGGATACAAACGGGGTGAAAGTAGAAGATTTGAAAAACGGCTCCCGAGGTATAGCCAGCTATTTTAATAAATTACAATCGGGTAAACTGGATGACAGTGTCCGCAATGTAACAGTGGAAAAATGTCTGGACTGCCCCGACGAATGGGTGAAAAAAACCTCCCCCATACGCAACGCTATCCTAGGTCTGGCAGAAAAAGAACTGATTCCTCTGCTGAATGAATCGGAAAAATACAGAAGCCGGAACAATATGCTGGCCAATTCCTGCCAACTCTCCCTGCGCCACGTAAACAATATCCGTCTGCTGGCCAATATAGACGAAGAGGTACGCGAATTGAACCATGAAAACAACCGCTTCCTGCTGTCGGATACCAACGCGTTGCTTCATAACCTGGTAAAAGAAGGAGATTCCTCGTTTGTATTCGAAAAGATAGGAACAACCATACGCAACGTAATGATCGATGAATTTCAGGATACTTCGCGTATGCAATGGGATAATTTCCGTCTGTTGCTGCTCGAAGGTTTGTCTCAGGGAGCAGACAGCTTGATTGTAGGAGACGTGAAACAATCCATCTACCGCTGGAGAAACGGTGACTGGGGCATACTGAACGGATTGAAAACAAACATCGAAGCCTTTCCCGTCAAAGTAAAGACACTGACCACCAACCGCCGGAGCGCCGCAAACATCATTCACTTCAACAACGAAGTGTTTACAGCCGCCTGCGAGGTGTTGAACAACATTTACAAGGAAGAACAAAAAAAGGAATGCAAGGAACTGAAGGAAGCCTACAACGACGTGTGTCAGGAAACATACAAAGATCCCGGAAAAGGGTATGTCAAAGTGGAATTTCTATCGGATACGGAAGACATGACCTATATGGAAAACACCCTGCACCACCTAGGAGAAGAAGTGGAGCTGCTTGTGGCGCAGGGCGTGCAACTGAAAGATATTGCCATCCTGGTGCGCAAGAACAGAAGCATTCCTTTAATAGCCGATTACTTCGACAAGAACACCTCTTACAAAATCGTATCCGATGAGGCATTCCGACTGGATGCCTCACTGGCGGTATGTATGATAATGGATGGCCTGCGCTACTTGTCACAACCCGAAAACCGGATTGCCAAGGCGCAACTGGCTGCTGCCTATCAGAATGAAGTATTACATAAAGGAATAGACCTCAACACTCTATTGCTGAACGGAATAGATGATTATCTGCCATTCGATTTCATAAAAGAAGCGGAGCAACTTCGCCTCATGCCACTGTATGAGCTGATGGAAAAACTTTTCAATCTGTTCCAGATGTCCTGCATCGAACAACAGGATGCCTATCTGTGCGCCTTCTTTGATGCCGTGACGGAATATCTGCAAAGCAATTCTTCCGAATTATCCGCTTTTATCACCTACTGGGAAGAAAAACTAGGCAGCAAGACCATCCCTTCCGGCGAGGTGGAAGGAATTCGCATTCTCTCCATCCACAAGTCCAAAGGATTGGAATACCATACCGTACTGCTACCCTTCTGCGACTGGAAAATGGAGAATGAGACTTACAATCATCTGGTATGGTGTGCTCCCCGGCAAGCTCCGTTTAGCGATCTTGACATTGTTCCCATCAACTATTCCACAGCCATGCAGCAATCCATTTATCGGGAAGAGTTCCTGAATGAACGCTTGCAATTATGGGTGGATAATCTGAACCTGCTTTATGTGGCATTTACCCGTGCCAAAAAGAACTTGATTATATATGGAAAGGCGGAACAGAAAGGAACGGTATCCGAATTGTTGGGAAGTGCCTTATCCGACATGACCGGAAAGAGCTATGCCACCGGAGAAGAAATATACGAACTGGGAACGCTCTATCTCTCATCTCACGAAGAGGAAAAACAAGTATCCGGCAACAAGCTGCTGACTGTAGCCCGACGTTTGCCTATCCATCTGGAAACGCTGGAAACCAACATCGAATTCAAACAGTCCAACCGTTCTGCCGAATTTATCCGGGGAGAAGAGGAAACGGAAGACAAATACATCCGGCAAGGACAGTTGTTGCATAATCTGTTCTCCGTAATCCGTACCACGGACGATGTGCCTCCCGCCATAGAACGCCTGCGTTTCGAAGGAATCATAGAGTCGGCACAACAGGAGGAACAAATACGAAAACTCACCGAATGGGCTTTGAGGCATCCGCTGGTCAAAGAATGGTATTCGGGCAGCTGGGAACTATACAATGAGTGTGCCATTATTTATCGGGAAAAAGGAGTGCTGCAAACCCGCCGTCCGGACCGCGTGATGATGAAAGACGGAGAGGTGATTGTGGTGGACTTTAAATTCGGTAAAAAGCGGAAAACTTACAACAAGCAGGTGAAAGAATATATGGATTTATTATCGGATATGGGATATGAGCATATCCGTGGCTATTTATGGTATGTATTTAACAACGAACTGGAGGAAATAGAATAATGGAAAGCTTTTTGAAACTGGTAGCAGCCGATTTATATAAACATACGGAAGGAAACCTGGCACATACAGCCGTGGTTTTTCCTAACAAACGTGCCGGACTTTTCTTTAATGAGTATCTCGCCCAAGAGTCGGAGTCACCTATTTGGTCGCCCGCATACGTCAGCATCAGCGAATTGTTCCGTAGCCTTTCTCCATGGGAAGTGGGTGATCCGGTAAAACTGGTATGCGAACTTTATAAGATATTCCGACGGGAAACTCAAAGTACGGAAACACTGGATGATTTCTATTTTTGGGGAGAAATGCTGATCAGTGATTTTGACGATGCCGACAAAAATAAAGTGGATACCGACAAACTGTTTTCCAATTTACAGGATCTGCGCAACATAATGGACGACTACACCTTCATTGACGATGAGCAGGAAGAAGCTATCCGGCAGTTCTTCCAGAACTTCTCCATCGAACGGAGAACAGCGCTGAAAGAACGGTTTATCTCTTTATGGGACGTATTGGGAAACATCTACAAAGGGTTCCGTGAATCCTTAGCTTCTCAAAACATTGCCTACGAAGGAATGATGTACCGCCACGTCATAGAGCATCTGGATGTGGACAAACTTCCATACGAGAAATATGTTTTTGTAGGATTTAATGTACTGAACAAAGTAGAACATACGTTGTTCACCCAATTGAAAGATGCCGGGAAAGCTGTTTTTTATTGGGATTACGACGAATTTTATATGAAGGAAAACAGACAAGCCGTCACCCATGAAGCCGGAGAGTTTATCCGCCGGAACTTACGCGACTTTCCTTCTC